>Ga0326728_10003625_pt1 | contig 47353 bp, 36 predicted proteins | sample MB3enrmetagenome_FD_207602 | JGI IMG/M metagenome (GOLD analysis project Ga0326728, IMG submission 207602) | Lab enriched peat soil microbial communities from McLean, Ithaca, NY, United States - MB31MN | ecosystem: Environmental > Terrestrial > Soil > Wetlands > Peat | place: USA: New York...
CGAGAGTCTCCTCCTCGACTCCGGTCCACGCGACAGGCCGCACGCTTTTGGCCTCGTCGTGTTCGGCATAGCCCACCCACGCCACGCGGTAGCCCGCCTCCTGGCAGACGATCCGGCAGATTTCCTGGAGCAAACCCTGCTCGTCGGTGGCGCGCAGGAGGACTTGGTTGCAGTTGCTGATCGCCCGCAGTTCGCGATTCAAACGACGCAACGCCTCCTCCGCCCGCTTGCGCTCGGTGATGTCCGTCAGCATGGCGAAGGAGCCCAGGAAGCGGCGCCCGGCATCCAGAATCGGCGTGGCCGAAACATGCATCCAGACGGCGCTGCCATCCTTGCGGCGGAATCTCAGTTCATAGCGCTCGGCCAGCCCCTGGCGGCGAGCCGCCATCCTGGCCTGAACGCCAGGCAGGTCTTCCGAAAACAGAAACTCCTCCACCCTCCTGCCGGCCAATTCCTGCGGTTCGTACCCAAGCATTTCCGCCATGCGCCGGTTCACCAGCGTGGTCGCGTATTGTTCATCGAATTCCCAAATGCCCTCGGACGCCGTATCCACTATCCGGCGGTACCGCTGTTCGCTTTCCCTGAGTTTCTCCTCCGTTTCTTTGCGCTCAGCCAGTTCCCGCTCAAGCGTTTGGTTGGCTTGCTCGAGGCGTTTGCCTGCCACGCAGATTTCCTCAAAAGCGCGCGCGTTGGCAATAGCGGCCCCCATGTGGTCGGCGAAAATCTGCACCCAAGGCCGGCTAACTTCCGGCACATGCTCGCGAGTAAAACCCACAAGGGCTCCCAAAACCTCTCCTTTAAACCGAATGGGGCTGATCGCGAAGCAGCGGACGCCCTCTTCGCGCAACCAATCAAAGCCGGCGATGGAAATCGGCTGCTGGTCCGACTTCGTTACCAGTCCTTGCTGACCGCTGGCCACCGCCTCTCCCAGCGGGCCGAAATTCAGTGGCACACGAGCATTGAGATCCTCGTACTCCCGCAGCCCCTGTCCGTGAGCCAGAATCGATCTGCCCTTTCCCGCCACCAAGTGCAGGCAGCGGGACTTGTCAGCACATTCAGACCGATATTTGCAGGTCGCGCACAGGTCGCCTTTTTCGACCAACCACACCTGAGTAAATACATATTCAGTGCGCTCTGACCCGTGTTCGACGATTTTCTTCAGGATCGGCTCCAGCGAGCGCTCCTGGGCAATCTCCATGAGCAATTGCGCCGCCAGATGCGGATCAAATCGTCTGTCGCTGGCCGGTTCCATAACTGGTCTAAGTTGCCAGAAGGAGGGGTAGGAGGCCAAGCATTAATCCTGTCTACTCGAACCGTTCGGATTGGCCGGTCGTTGCCAGAACGGCGGTCCAGCTCAGAGACATGGTGTCTATTCTCTTCTTTTGGATCGTGAGCAGTTTAATGGCACATGGATAAACTTTTCATGCATGGATTTGAGGCAGAGTTCACTAATTGGCCGAGCCCGTGTCCGCCGCGGCGATCAGCACCACGACCGAACGAGGCGCGGCGCGATACGTTCGCCCTGTCACCACAGGAGCGGACGGCCAATCCTGGATATCGTCGGGGGATTCGAGTGAGGTATCAATCCATCGGCGCCATGGATGGCCGGCGGCGTGCCTTTCTGCCGGCAACTCGAATTCGAGCGGTTCCCAATAAGCGATGAAGATGAGATGGAAAGACAGGTTTTCTTCGGGCAACTCCGCACTGAACGCCAAGCTGTGCGATTGCTCGCTCCAGTCGGGTTGGTGAAGCTTGACGCCATGCCAGGCCTTGCTGGCGCCTCGCAGGAGCTGATTCAAACTCCGCCTTTGGCGTTGACTGTCCAATTTGCGTAAAGCGCGGCGCGCCGCCAGGAGTTCGACAAACCGATGGAGGCCCGCGTGCTGCCGCACCAAATTCCAGTCGAACCAACTGGTTTCATTGTCCTGGCAGTAGGCGTTGTTGTTCCCGCGCTGGCTCCGTCGCGCTTCGTCGCCCATTAAGAGCATGGGCACGCCCAGCGACAGGAGGGTCACGGCCAGAAGGTTTTTAATCTGACGGTCCCGCAGCTTTTCGATGGCGGGGTCGTCGGAGGGGCCTTCCACCCCGCAATTCCAACTTCGGTTATCATTGGCCCCGTCGCGATTGTTCTCGCCGTTAGGCTCGTTGTGCTTCTGGTTATAGGACACCAGGTCATTCAGGGTGAAGCCGTCGTGGCAGGTGACGAAGTTGACGCTTTGCTCGGCTTCCCGCTCTTTGTGCCCGTAGATCTCGGGACTGCCGATGAACCGGTCGGCCAACCGCTCGACGGAGCCATCTGCCCCCAGGAAGAAACTGCGCACATCGTCGCGGAAACGGCCGTTCCATTCCTTCCAACTGTCGCCGATGAAACTGCCGACCTGGTAAAGGCCGGCGGCATCCCAAGCCTCCGCAATCAGTTTGGTTCCCGCCAAAACTGGGTCGGACTCGATGTCCCACAGTACGGGAGGGTTGGGCATGACCTGGCCTGAAGGGTCGCGGGCGAGGATGGAGGCGAGATCGAAGCGAAAGCCATCCACATGCATCGTTTCCACCCAGTAGCGGAGGCTGTCCACGATGAGCCGCCGAACGATGGGGTGGTTGGCGTTGAGCGTGTTGCCCGTGCCGCTGAAATTCGCGTAACGGGCTTGGTCGGGTTCGAGAAGGTAATAAATGGAATTATCCAGTCCGCGCAGGCTTAGGGTAGGCCCCGTGTGGTCCCCCTCGGCGGTATGGTTGAAAACCACGTCGAGAATGACTTCAAGGCCTTCAAAGTGCAAGGCCTTGACCATGTCCCGAAACTCATCAATCGGATCGAGCGGGTCCCGCCGCGAGCTGTACGCCTGATGAGGCGCGAAGAACGAGACCGGCGCGTAGCCCCAATAGTTAACCTTGCCCGGGGGACAGTCTTGGGGGTCGAACTGGAAAACCGGCAGCAACTCGACCGCCGTAACCCCGAGTTGTTTCAAATAGGGAATCTTCTCGATCAGGCCGGCATACGTTCCACGCAGGTTTTCTTCGAGGCCGGAGCTTGGATGCCGGGTGAACCCGCAGACGTGCATCTCGTAGATGATGGTCCTGGAAGATGGCCGTTTAGGCGGAGTGTCGCCTTCCCAATCGTAGGCGGAGGGATCCACCACGACGCTTTTCATCGCGGTGGCGCAGTTGTCTCCCGGATGGCGGGCGGCCTCGCGGGAATAGCTCCGAGGGACAACCACGCCGCGCCCGTAGGGATCGAGCAGGACCTTGTTGGCATCGAAGCGCGCGCCGCTGGCGGGGTCGAACTGCCCGCGCGCCCGGTAGCCATAAAGCCGGCCCGGCTGTATTTCCGGGACAAAGGCGTGCCAATAGTGATAGCTTCGGTTAATCACTGGATCCAACGGGATCACGTGGGATGGCCGCGGATCGTCCTCCCGTTCGAAGAGCACCAACTCTATCGCCGCAGCGTTGCGTGAGAACACGCTGAAGTTGACGCCGCCAGCGACGATCATGGCGCCCAGCGGCCAACTTCGTCCGGGGGTCACGGTGTGGTGTATCGCTGTGTGAGCCATCTGGATTTGTTTGCGCAAAGTGCCTATGCCTCCGCCGGGCTATTCATTTATCCCCCAATACCGATACCCCGGGGATTCGGAGTGTTCCGACTCCCGAACAGACAAAGGAAAGTCCGGATAATCGCCGTCGGGTTTAAGTTTGTGGGCCCCGAAATCAACCACCTCGTGGCCCGCGCCATAGAGTTGGGCAACCAACTCTTCTAAGTTTAGACCAAAGCCTCCGTGGTTGGTGGCAATTCCTACCTTCATGATCTTCCTTTCGTTAGAGCGTTACTCTTGGAGGCAATCACCGCGAGCAGTTCGTCCCAGGACTTCACGAAGGCTTTGGCCCCTTCGGTCTGGAGTTGAGCGGCCAGCGCTCCTACGTTGACGCCGGCCTCGTTGAGTTGCTCCAGCACACTCTCGCAATCGCCTCCATCGGCGGACATGATCGGGCCGAGTGCGCCGTGATCGGCCAGGGCCAGTAACGTGGCTTCCGGCATGGTGTTGACCGTGAACGGGGCCGCCAGCGCTTTGATATAGAGCACATCCGAGGCTTGAGGGTCCTTGGTGCCGGTGCTGGCCCAAAGCAGTCGTTGCGGTCGGGCACCCGCGTTAAATGCGCGCTGCCAGCGAGGCGAGCCCAACAACTCCAAGTAAGCTTTGTAAGCGCGGTTGGCCATTGCGATGCCGAGCTGGTTGTTTAATGCCGCAGGGACTTTGCCGGCCACCGCGCCATCCCAACGGCTGATGAATACTGATGCAACTGAACCGACGTCCGGCTTGAGCCCCGCAGCGATGCGCCGCTCAACACCGCGCATGAAGGCGTCTGCCGCCGCGAGATATTGCTCGCGTGAAAACAGGAGCGTTACGTTTATGGGTACGCCGGCGAAGATCGCTTCTTCAATGGCTGGCAAGCTCTCTTTTGTCCCAGGAATCTTGATGAAAACGTTGGGCCGTGCTGCGCGGGCGCGCAATTCCCTGGCGGCGGCCAGTGTGCTGGCGGCGTCGTAGGCCAGGACCGGTGACACTTCCAGGGAAACCCATCCATCCATTCCGTTGGTCTGGTCGAACGTTGGGCGGAAAAGATCCGCCGCCCGGCTGATGTCCTCGAGCGCCAGCTCGAAAAACAGCGTTTCACCGGATTTCCCTTGGGCGAGCCGCTCCCGAATCGCCGTATCGTAGGCCCCGCTGTTCTTGATGGCGTGGTCGAAAATGGTTGGGTTAGAGGTCAGACCGGTGACGGAGAGCTCATCAATGTAGCGTTTAAGCGTCCCCGTGTTGAGTAAGTCGCGGGTGATGTTGTCGAGCCAGAGGCTCTGGCCAAGATTGTGGAGTAGTTTGGTCGCTTTCATGTTCATTCGTTTTTCATCGTACGGCTTCCGGGCACTGGATCGCGGCATTTACTGCGGCGATCCGCCCGGAGGAAGTTGTCAGTTCACGAAGCCGCTCGAAAATCGAGGGCTTGAGCATCTCCTCCGTGGAGCGCCAGCGCCAATTGCCAGCGGCGATACCTGGCACGTTCATTCGGCCCTCCACACCCAGATTCAACAAGTCCTGCAGTGGAGCGATTGCGAGGCCCGACTTCGAGGACCACACCGACCGGATAAAGTCCCAGGCGACTTCGCCACCCCCGCCGCCGGCCTTTCCCGCATAACTCCTGGCGGCCTGGCGAACATTTTCCGGCAGGGATTCAAACCAGGCCCGAGTGGTGGTATTGTCGTGCGTCCCCGTGTAGGCGACGGTGTTCGGGACGTAATTATGGGGGAGATGCGGATTATGCGGACTGCCATCGAAGCCGAACTGGAACACTCGGATTCCGGGCAGCTCGAACTTATCGCGAAGCGCAACCACATCGGGAGTGATGATGCCGAGGTCTTCGGCAATGAACGGCAGGTGGCCCAACTCCGCGCGGACGGCCTCGAAGAAAGCAGCGCCAGGCCCGGGGATCCAATACCCACGTTCAGCGGTTTCAGCCGTCGCGGGAATGTGCCAGGCGGCGCAGAACGCTCGGAAGTGGTCGAGGCGAATCAGATCCACATGGGCCAGCAAAGACTTCAGGCGGTCGATGCACCAACGATAGTCCGAGCGGTGAAGGGCTTCCCAGTCATAGACGGGGTTGCCCCAAAGCTGTCCTTTGGCACTGAAATAATCCGGGGGCACGCCGGCCACCAATCGCGGCCGGAGATCGGCATCGAGTTGGAACCACTCGGGATTGGCCCAAACATCGCTCGAATCGAGCGACACGAAGAAGGGCAAATCCCCAATGAGGAGCACGCCGCGGTCGTGGGCATACTGCCTTAAGCGGTTTCCTTGGCGGGACAGCAGGAACTGCCCAAACCGGCTTTCATTGATTTCGTCGGCCAGGTCGTGACGCGCGCGCGCCATGGCGGAAGGACTGCGCCTAAGCAAGTTCTCTGGCCAGTCCAGTAGATTAGCGCCTCCCAAGCGCGCCTTTAAGGCACGAAAGAGCGCGTAGTCGTCAACCCAGTGAGTCTCTTCCGAACAGAATCGCTCAAAGTCCGCCCGTAACGCCGGGTGCGCGGACGAGTCGAAATTGCGCCAAGCCTGGTCGAGCAGCCGGTGCTTGAAGGCGATTACCGCGTCAAAATCAACCACGCTTTTGGGGAGGCGCCGGCCTGATTCGCAATCAGTTGGGCTGAGCAATCCGTCGTCGATCAGGAGGTCCGGGCTGACCAGCAGCGCGTTTCCCGCGAAAGAGGACAGGCATGAGTAAGGCGAGTTGCCATACCCGGTGGGCCCCAACGGCAGGGCCTGCCACCACCCCTGGCCGGCATCGTGGAGCCGGTCCACCCACGCAAAAGCGGCCGGCCCCAAGTCTCCAATGCCGTAAGGCGACGGCAGCGAGGTCACATGCATCAACACACCGGAGGCACGACAGCCGGGCCTGAATGGCGGAAGCGCGACTTGATGTTCGGAGAGGGAGCTGTTCATGATACCGGGCAGGGTTGCACCTTCCAGATTTCGGTTGCGTACTGGGCGATGGTGCGGTCGCTGGAAAACTTCCCTGAACCGGCCACGTTCAAGATCGCCTTGCCGGCCCATGCGTTGGGTTCGCCGTACAAATCCACCAGACGCTGATCGGCCTCGAGGTATGATTTCAAGTCGGCCAGATGCATGTAGTAGTCACCGTGGACCAAGAGCGCATCCAGGATGGGGGAGAAAATGCCCCGCTCTTTTGGGCTGAAATGGTTCGACGAGATCAAATCCAAGGCCAGCCGTGTTTCTGGTTCGTTTTCGTAATGCCAGCGCGGATTGTACCAGCCGCGCGTCTCGGCCACTTGCTCCGCCGTTAGGCCAAACAGGAAAAAGTTTTCCTCGCCCGCCTCCTGGACCATTTCGATGGTTGCCCCATCGCGTGTCCCAATCGTCAGGGCGCCATTCATCATGAATTTCATGTTGCTGGTGCCGCTGGCCTCATAGCCGGCGGTCGAGATTTGATTCGACACTTCGCTGGCCGGGAGGAGCCGCTCGGCCAAACTCACGCAGTACTCCGGCAAGAACACCACGTTGAGCCGGCCGCGCACCGCCGGGTCCGCGTCAATGACGGCGGCGAGGTTGTTGATGAACTTGATGATGAGCTTGGCCAGGTGATAGGCGGGCGCCGCCTTGCCGGCGAAGAAGAACGTGCGTGAGGGCAGTTCGAGCTTGGGATTCGCGCTCAGGCGGTTGTAGAGCACGACCACGCGCAGCGCGTTGAGCAATTGCCGCTTGTATTCGTGGATGCGCTTGATCTGGCAATCGAAGATTGTGTCCGGATCAACGGCCTGCCCGGTGGTTGTCTTCAGCCAGTCGGCGAATTTCGCTTTGGCTTGGCGTTTGGCGTTACGGAAGGATTCTTGAAACCCCGAATCGGTGGCCAAGGGTTTGAGCCGGCGCAACTCCTCCAGATCGACAGTCCAGCGATCGCCAATGGCCTCTGTGATGACGCGCGCGAGGAGCGGGTTGGCCAGCAACAACCAACGCCGGGGTGTGACGCCGTTGGTCTTGTTGTTGAAGCGTTCGGGAAAGATTTCGGCCAAATCTTTTACCGTAACCGTCCGCAGCAAGTGCGAATGAATCGCCGCCACGCCGTTGGTGCTGTGGGAGCCGACAATGGCGAGATTGGCCATGCGGACTTTCCGAAATGGCCCTTCTTCGATCAGGCTGACGTTTGCCAGCCGCGTTTCGTCCCCAGGGTAGCGCGACCGAACGTCATCCAGGAACCGGCGATTGATCTCGAAGATAATCTCCAGATGGCGCGGCAGCATGTCCTGAAACCACTGGACTGGCCATTTCTCGAGCGCTTCCGGAAGCAGGGTATGGTTGGTGTAAGCCAACACTTTCCTGGTTAACTCCCAAGCCCGGTCCCAGCCGAGATGCGCCTCATCCAGCAGTATCCGCATTAACTCCGGAACCGCCATCGAGGGATGGGTGTCATTGAGTTGGATCGCCACCTTCTCCGGGAGTTGGTTCCAGTCATCGTTAGTCTGGCGGAAGCGCCGCACCAAGTCTCCCAGGGAACAGGCGACCAGGAAATATTCCTGAACAAAGCGCAGGCCCTGGCCGAAGCTGGTCGAATCGTCCGGATAAAGCACCCGTGTGAGCGATTCCGCGGCTAACGTCTCCGCAACGGCACTGACGAATTCACCGTGGCTGAATACCTTGAAATCGAAGGAGTCGTGGGTGGTTGCCGCCCAGAGGCGGAGGGTGTTAATGGTCTTGCCGCCAAAGCCCACGACAGGCCGATCGTATGGCACACCGATTAATTTGGAGGGCCGGCCAGGAACGGGTTGCAAGCTCCCGCCACGCACCTCGAACGAGCAGTTGAGCGGCACTTCGATTTTCTCCCGAGGCCGAGCCACCGCCCAGGGGTCTGGGTTGCGCAACCAATTATCAGGCTGTTCCTGTTGCCAGCCGCCCTTGATGGTCTGTTTGAAGATGCCATATTCATAGCGCAGCCCATAGCCCATTGCCGGGAGGCCCATGGTGGCCATGGAATCCAGAAAGCACGCCGCCAAACGTCCCAGCCCGCCGTTGCCCAAGCCGGCGTCCGGCTCCTGTTCCAGGAGTTCCACCAAGTCAGCATGCTCCTGCTTTACCGCTTGCCTGACGAACGGGTCGAGCAGAAGATTGGTAAGGTTATTGGCGAGCGAGCGCCCAATCAGGTACTCCATTGAGAGGTAGTAAACGCGCTTGGGGTTTCTCTGGGCGTAGTGTTCTTCGGTGCGGACCCAGCGTTGCGACAACAGGTCGCGCACCGAGCGCGCCAGCGCCTCGAAACGCTCGCGCGACCCGGCGGCTTCGAGCGCAATGACATTGTCAAATATCAGATGCCGCTCATAAGAAGCATTGCCCGAGCCGGCAAACTGGATAGGGCCACAGCCGTACTGCTCCAGCAGCTTGGCTAGCCCATCGGGCTGTATCCCAGCAGGACTGTCCCCGGCTGACGGAGGCTGCGCTGTTGGCCGGGGCGCAGAAGTTCGAGTCGGAGGGGAAGCAAGTTTTAGTTTCGAGCTATTCATATTTTCCTCTTCAGTTTTTCTTCGATGTGATTGGAATCTTAAGTTATTATGTCTGGCGCGTTAGTCGCCCACATGGTTGGTATCGTCCCACAGCCGGATGGCGGGTTCCGCAAAGGTATGTTCATAACTCAAGGCGCTTAGACTGGCGGTGCTCAGGAGAAAGAATCTCCCGTCGGCTGGTTCCAACCCTATCCATCGCGCAGCCAGCACCCGAAGGAAATGACCGCTTGAGAAAATCAGGACATCGCCTTGCAGCGAGTGAATCTGCCGAATAATGCGGTCCGCCCGCTGGCCAACCTGCGCCGGAGATTCACCCCCGGGGCAGCCGTCGCGAAACAGGCGCCATCCAGGTCGTTCAGCGTGGATCTCGGCAAAGCGGCGTCCTTCGTAATTGCCGCAATCCCACTCGACGAGATCAGGCTCAACCCGGGCGACCTTTCCAAAACCAGCCAGCTCACAGGTTCTGACCACCCGCTTGAGCGGGCTGGTGAGGACCGCCGTCAACGTGAGGCCCTTTAGGCGTTGTCCGAGGCGGTTGGCGTTACGCTCGCCGCGCGCGGTGAGTGGCAAATCGGTCCGTCCGGTGTGCTGCCCAGAGATGGTCCAAGCCGTCTCACCGTGCCGCGCCAGATATATGATGGGAAGGGCGTCGCTCATGTGGAGTATGTGGCCGCGGTTGCTGAGTCTCCTTTACCCGGCCAGGTCCAACCATCCATCTCCGGCTTGTCTATTCCGTACTCGTAGGCGTAGGCCTGGCATTCGAGCTGCATGACGCGCAATTTCTCCTTGGCATGAGCGCCGCAGGCGCGCAGGGCCGGCACGCGATCAATCACGTCCATCGCGATGGTGAACCGGTCAATCTGGTTCCGAATCGCCAGGTCCAGCGGCGTATTGATGTTGCCCTTTTCTTTATACCCACGGACGTGCAGATTCTTGTGGTTTGTGCGGCGATAGGTCAACCGATGAATGAGCCACGGGTAGCCGTGGAAGTTGAAGATGATCGGTTTGTCCTCCGTGAACAACGTGTCGAAGTCCCGGTCGGTCAGCCCATGTGGATGCTCGCTTGACGGCGTTAACCGGAACAGATCCACCACGTTGACAAACCGGATTTTGAGATTGGGGAAATTCTCGCGCAACATAATGACAGCGGCGAGTGATTCCTTGGTGGGAATGTCTCCAGCCGATGCGATGACCACATCCGGCTCCACCCCCTGGTCATTGCTTGCCTGCGGCCAAATGCCAAGCCCCTTGGTGCAGTGCGCAATGGCCTGGTCCATGGTCATGTATTGGAGATGCTTCTGTTTGTCCGAAACGATCACGTTGATATAATTCGTGCTCTTGAGGCAGTGATCCGCGACGCAGAGGAGCGTGTTGGCGTCCGGCGGCAGATAGATGCGGCAGACGTCTGGACTCTTGTTCACCACGAGGTCCAGGAAGCCCGGATCCTGATGGGTGAAGCCGTTGTGGTCCTGGCGCCACACCGTCGAGGTGATCAGCAGGTTGAGCGAGGAGATCGGCGCCCGCCAGGACAATCCGCGGCAACTCTCCAGCCATTTGGCGTGCTGATTGAACATCGAGTCAATCACATGGACGAACGACTCGTAGGTGGAGAAAAATCCGTGGCGTCCCGTGAGCAGATAGCCTTCGAGCCACCCTTCGAGCGTGTGCTCTGACAGCAGTTCCATGACCCGGCCGTCGGGCGCCAGTTCGCCGCCATCGGCATCTTCGGGAAGGTAGTCGGCCAGCCACAGTTTCTTGCTGGCTTCATAAATGGCATCCAGCTTGTTGGAAGCGGTTTCGTCGGGACCGAAGACGCGGAAGCTCTGCATGTTGTTGCGCATGATGTCCCGCAGGAAGCGTCCCAGGGGCCGCGTGTTCTCAGCCGTAGTCTGGCCTGGCGCGTCCACCTTGACCGCATAGTCCCGAAAATCGGGGAGACGGAGGGGCTTGCGGAGCAACCCGCCGTTCGCATGGGGATTGTCGCTCATGCGCCGGTCGCCTTCGGGCGCGAGGGCCTTGAGTTCCGGGATTAGCTTTCCGGTTTTATCGAACAGTTCCTCGGGCCGGTAACTGCGCAGCCAGTCTTCCAACTGTTTCAAATGGGCCGGGTTTTCCCGCACGCCGGCCAGGGGCACCTGGTGCGCCCGCCAAAAGCCTTCCACTTTATGGCCGTCCACTTCTTTTGGTCCCGTCCAGCCCTTGGGGCTGCACAGAACGATCATGGGCCACCGGGCGCGGGTCGCTTTGCCGCTCGCGCGGGCTTCTTGCTGGATACGCCGGATTTCGAGCACACAGTTCTCGAGGGTCGCGGCCATTTTCTGGTGCATGTCTGCCGGGTCGCTTCCCTCCACGAAGTAAGGCGTCCAGCCATAGCCCACAAACAGGCATTCCAGTTCGTCGTGGGATATGCGGGAGAGCACGGTGGGATTGTTGATCTTATAGCCGTTGAGGTGCAGGATCGGCAGCACCGCGCCGTCCCGGATGGGGTTCAGGAACTTGTCGGAATGCCACGCGGCGGCCAGAGGGCCGGTTTCGGATTCCCCATCGCCTACCACCACGGCGACCAGCAGGTCGGGATTGTCGTACGCGGCGCCAAAAGCATGAGAGACGCTGTAGCCCAACTCGCCGCCCTCATGCATGGACCCGGGAGTTTCCGGTGTGCAGTGGCTGCCGATGCCGCCGGGGAAGGAAAATTCCTTGAAGAACTCGCGCATTCCTGCTTCGTCTTCGCCTTTGTTGGGATAAACCTCCGAATAGGCGCCCTCGAGGTAGCTCGGTGCCAATACGCCCGGCGCGCCGTGCCCAGGGCCGGCCAGGAAGATGGTGTTCAGATCATACTTTTTGATCAGCCGGTTGAGGTGGATATAAATGAAGCTCAAACCTGGACTGGTACCCCAATGGCCGAGCAACCGCTGTTTGATATGTTCCACCTTGAGCGGTTCGCGCAGCAGCGGATTGGCCCGCAAATAAATCATCCCGGCGGCCAGGTAATTGCAGGCCCGCCAGTAGGCGTCAATTTTGCCAAGCTCCTCCCTGGACAATGCGGGTGGCGGCGCCGGGCTTGCCTCGTCGTGCCGGATTCTTTTTTGATCATTGATTACTGTTGCGGTTTCTCTCATCTTGGTACTTCCTTTCATCGCCGTGCGGATCATGGACCCGGACCAGCGGTCTTGGTGTTAAACGGTTTCAGTTGCCAGTTCTAATTCTCTGGGTGGAGACTCCCATCGTGCGTCCGAATGAATCACCCGCCGTGTCTCTCGCAGGATGGTCAAATCAATGCTGCCGTCGGCCAGAAGCAGCTCCTGGTCCGCCTCGAACAGGCTGAACTTGAGACTGCTGGACCCGGAGTTGCAAACGAGGATTTTCATTTTCCGAAAAATCAGGTCACTCCCGCCGGGAAAGGTGGTGCGCGGGCCAGGCGTCAATGGGCGTGACATCGGGGCCGGGATAGAATGTGAATCGGACGAGGTTTTTGAGGTTCAGGATCGAGGTGCCTCCCTGCGGCAACCGGAAATGGACTGCGGGCGCGGAGAACAGCATATGCAGCCGATAAAGCCGTTCCGCTTCCAATGCCACCTTGATCTCAGCCGCCAGAAATATTCGGTTCCCGCCGGTCATTTCCACTTCCACGAAGACCATGGCGAATTCGCCTGTCTGTTTCGGGCTTCGGCGTTGTTCCAGCCGCGCCGGGTCGCTCAGATGACTTCGCTCTCGGAATTCGTCCTCGGACAGTTCGACCACATCCAAGATCTCGGTGGGATGTTTCCAAAGAGGGAGATCTTCGGCGATTAGGTCAACGCGGTTGACCCGCGAAGCGACGAAGGTCGTCAGGGAATAATCGCCGGCAACGGTGATGATGTTGCCGGCAAACACTTTTGAGGGCTGGATTCCCTTCAGTATCCGAGCTGCCAGGGCCGGATTGTCCTGAAGAAAAGTCTCGATCGAGCCTCCCTGAGTATGAATTCGAATTTCCATGTTGTGAATTTTCTATGGTCGTTCAGTTGAACAAGCCTCTGTCCATTCCCCCCGTAATGCGACGGAACGCTTGCAAGGTTCGCCAAGATTCTTGGCCCGCATTCGCTACGACCGCGTTGGCGCTTGGGGCTCGGTTCTTGTTCACATTGTTGAATGCAATTCGCATACGAAACCTGGGTTATGCAGCTAGTATGCCAACCATCTCCGAAATGCAGAAGATGCTGATGCTGACATACTAACGACTTGGAAGCGACTCGTAGGGTGAGGCCCGAAATTTCGAACACTCGAAAAACACACCTATGTTCTTCCGATTCCTCGTGCAGCGCAGGTCGGTGGTCAATTGAGCGCAACGAGACCGCACTGGGCCGGCTCTCGAATCGCTGCGCTTCGGCCCGAGGCGCCGAGTTTCTTGGCTGCTCCACTATCGACGTGCCTCCTACGGGAGGAATGGGTACACGGAAGAACGATTGTTTGTTTTTCGGATGCTCGAAATTTCGAGTAAGGCCCCACGAGTCGTTTCTATGCCATTACCGTTTGAAACTCAGCTCTTGTGCATTTCGGAGGAGGTTGGCATACTAGCTGCGTAACCCAGGTTTCTTATGCGAATTGCATTCGACAATATGAACCAAAACCGTGGCTCAAAGGTCAGCGCGCCCTTCGTCAATGCGCGAAGGAATGGAGCATTTGTTGGCGGTCCTTCAACGAAAAGGAGCCGAATTGGAGGTTGCCAATCCATGAACAGGTATCCATCATTGCCAGCAGATTCGCCATCCCTGGAGCGGAAACGGAGACTAGGTTCGCAGATAAGATGGCCAATGCAGCTTCGCGTCGCTCGTTGGCAGCAAGATAGATTCGTCCCGTTAATCACCGGTGTAGGCAGGGTCTCCGGAGGCGAATTGTTTCAAACCTTTAGTGGGAATTGCACATGAAAAATCGAAGACAGCTTATGATCTATAACGTTAATTCAAGGCTCCGCTTGGCGAGAGTCGGATGCAAAGGGCTGATGTTGCTATGCGTGGCGCTGGCACTCGGTGGGTGCGGGAAGCCGGCGGCCAGACCGCCTGAGAAATCGTTGGTGCGCACCGCGGTAGTTGAAGCGATGGACCGTGTCCGGTCCGACGAGGAGGCTTCTTACCTGGCACTGGTGAAATTCGACCACGAAACGGACCTGAGTTTCAAAGTGGGAGGGATTTTGGTCGGCATCGGGCCGATGCCCGGCACCGATTGGGATGAGGGGACACCGGTGAAAGCCGGGATGGTCCTGGCCGAGTTGAAGCAGGCCGACTTCACTAATGCGTTGAACTCGGCTCGCGCCAAGGCGGAACTGGCGGGTAAAACTCTCGATCGTTTTCGCAAGCTGCGCGCGACGGATGCCATTTCCCAGCAGGAACTCGATGTGACTGAAGCGGACTGGCAAACCGCCCAGTCCCAACTGGACCAGGCGGAGCAGAATCTTCGGGATTCGCGGCTGGTGGCGTCCAAGCACGGAGTCGTGCTGGCACGCTATCTCAATTCGGGCGTCACGGTTGCTCCCGGCCAGCGCGTGTTGCGCTTTGCCGACACCAGCCTGATGTCCGTCGAATTGGGATTGCCGGATCGGTTGGTGGGGCGGCTCGCCCCAGGCAAAGAGGTGGAGGTGGAAGTATCGGGTTTAGAGGGCCTGCCGCCGTTTCGTGGTCGCGTTTCGGAGGTGGGAGTGGCGGCCAGCAGCGAAGGCCGGTTGTTTCGCGTGGTGATCAAGGTGCCAAACCCGGACGGCCTGCTGCGCTCAGGGATGACGGCGCGTATTCACGTCGGCGACACCCTCGCGGTGGCGCCGGGCACAGTCTGCGTTCCGCTCTCGGCGCTGGTGACCCTTGCTCCGAATAGCCGTTCGGAAGCGAGTGGACAGGCGCAGTTAGGGGTTTTTGTCGTCCAGGATGGCAAGGCCGTGCAGCGCGCGGTCAAGACCGGCGATATTCTTAAAAGCTCGATTCTCATTACCGAAGGATTGCGGGCGGGCGAGCAGGTCGTCACTTCAGGAGCGAGTTTTCTGTATGACGGCGCGCCCATCGAAGTCGCTACAGACAGTGTGGCCGCGAAGTAAGCCCTGAAAGGAGAAACGTTCCAATGTCTAAACCAGTCGAAGATAAAGTTGAGTCCGGGGGCGTGGCCCAATTTTTTGTCGAGCACCGGGAGGTGAGCTGGCTGGCCCTAATTGCGGTGCTGCTGTGGGGCGGCATAGCCTATACCAGGCTCGGCCAACAGGAGGACCCCACCATTCCGCAGCGCACCGCCATGCTGGTCACGCAGTTCCCGGGGGCGACGTCTTCGAAGGTGGAGGAGTTGGTGTCCAAACCCATCGAGCGCAAGATCAGTGAGCTAAAATCCATCGAGGAGATCAAGACGGAATCCCGGCCGGGCATCTCCACGATGACCATCAAACAGCTTCCTGCCTCGACGGCCACCATCGACGAGGAGTGGAACAAAGTCAGGGCCAAAATTCAGGAGGTGCAGTTGCCCGAGGGCACGCGCACGCCATGGCTGAACACGGATTTCGGCAATACGATCACGCTGTTGTTTGGCTTGGTCAGTCCGCCGATCACCGATGCCGAGTGCGTCGCGCGCGCCAATCTGCTGCGCGAGCGCCTGGCAGAGCTCCGCAGGGGACTGCCCTCCACGAATCATGCCGCGGTGGCGGCGTTCTTGCCATCCATGGATGAGAATTCGATGGAGGTGCTCCGCGGCCGGTTCGAAACAGCGGTTCGCGCAGCCGGTCTGGCCAAAGCAGTGCGGACGACTCAAGGCCATTCGTTCATTCTGGTTGATCTGGAAACGTCAGCCAGCCGGGCCGACCTGGAGCAATTTCTCGCTGATTTCACCAGAAGGTTTTTCGGCACCGACCGTGAATTGGTGCATCCGGATTTCACTCAGCCGATCTTGTTGATGGGGGACGAGGACCCGCTGCCACAAATTCGCGCCTCAGCCCCGCCGCGCTACAGCTATCGCACCCTTGAGTTGCTGGCGCGCGATTTCGAGGATGAGCTCAAGCAAGTCGAGAGCGTTGGCAAAGTCACCAAGGTCGCCATCGTGCAGGAAGCGGTGTACCTGCTCTTTTCGGATGCCAACCTGGCCGGCTACGGGCTGACGCCCGAGATGGTGGCAAGCTCGATTTCCGCGCGCAACGCGGTGATTCCCGGCGGCACGATGCGAACTGAGGGACGCAATTTCCCCGTGCAACTCTCCGGCGAATACAAAACCGAGAAGGACATGCTCGGCACGGTAGTGGGCATGGGCCGTGGCGGCGCGCCGGTGTATTTGCGCGACATTTTTGAGGTCCGCCGAATGTATGAATCGCCCATTTCTTACAAAGTGGATATCCTCGGGCGGACGGGCACCAATGGGCCGCCGGACACGCGCCGGGCGGTGATGGTAGCTGTTGAAATGCGGGATGGTGAAATCATTCGCTACTTTAACCGGGACGTCATGAAGGTGGTCGAGGCCATGAAAGCCCGCATCCCCGAAGGCATTGAGTTCCGGGTGCTTTCCGACCAACCGACGGCCGTCGAGCATCGTATTCATCACTTCGTCCGATGTTTTGTGGAAGCGGTGGTCATCGTGATTATTGTGGGGTTGTTCCTGATGGATTGGCGTTCAGCGCTGGTGCTGGCCACGGCCGTTCCGCTGACCGTTGCCATGACGTTGGTGGGCATGCAACTGCTTCATATTCCCTTGCAACAAATCTCCATTGCCGCGCTCATCATCGCGCTGGGCATGCTGGTGGATGTGCCGGTGGTGGCTTCGGACGGCATCAACCGCGAACTGCATCTAGGGGAGCCGCGGCTGCGCGCGGCCTGGCTTGGTCCGCTGCACTTGCGGCATCCGATGGTGTTCGGCACGCTCATCAACATCTTCGCCTTCCTGCCGTTGCTGCTGCTCACCGGGGACAAGGGTGAGTTCATGAAGAGCCTGCCCATGGTGGTCACCCTGGCCCTGGCGGCTGCCTTCCTCGTCTCGGTCACCTTCACGCCGCTCATCAGCTACTATGTCTTGCGCGGGCAGAAAGGGTTCGATGAGGGCGGCGAAGTAAGGTCGTTTTTCCTGTTCCGGTACGTGGACCAGGCACTGGCCGCTGTTTTGCCGCACTACCGCGCCGCACTACACGGATCCCTCAAGCGCCCCGGGTTGGTCCTGGGCGTGGGCTATTCAGTGCTGGCCCTGAGCTGCCTCCTGCTTCCGCTGTTGGGAAGCCAGTTCTTCCCTCCGGCCGAGCGCAACCAGTTGTTGGTGGATATCGAGTCGCCTTCAACCGACTCGTTGACCAGCCTGAGGGCAACGGTGGATCAAGCGGTGGCGTTGATCAAACGCCACGAGGAGGTCGTCAGCGCGGCGGTATTTACGGGCGGCACCGCCCCCCGCTTCTACTACAACGTTGAACCGAAGGAACCGGCCAACTATCTCGCTCAGATTCTCATTAACACGCGCCACGAGGACGACGTGGAACCCTTGCTCGTCAAACTGCGCCAGGAGCTGGACCAATCCGTTCCCGGCGTGCGTTGCGTGGTCAAACAGCTCGAACAAGGACCGCCCGTCAAGGAACCCATTCAAATCCGCCTCAGCGGCGAGAACCTCGATAAGCTGCGCCAATTGGCCGACCAGACCGCAGCCCAATTGCGCGCGGTGGGTGGCTACCATGTGTTCGATGACCTGGGCTTGCGCATGCCCAATATTGAAATCGCCATTGACCAGGACCGCGCCAATTCGCTGGGCTTGAACAATCAGCAAATCGGCGGGGTGGCCCAAGCCTCCTTTACTGGCTTGAAGCTGTCCGAATTGCGGGAGGGCGACCGGCTCATCCCGATTCTGGCTCGGGGTCGCATCGAGGACCGCAGCGAAGTGGACAAGATTCGCGGCCTGTATGCCCCAACCCCGGACGGCAAGAGCGTCCCGTTCGAGAGTTTCTCGACGATCAAAGTCCAGCCGGAGTTTGTCACCATCCCGCACTATAACCAGCTTCGCACTGTGACCGTCAAAGCCTATGCGCCTCTTGGGACGTTGCCTTCACAGGTGCTGGCCCGGGCCCGACCGGGCTTGGCGAAAATTAAATTGGAATCGGGTTACGAAATGCGGTTTGCCGGCGAGGACGAAGAGTTGCGCAAAGTCCAGGTCGAAATGGGGCTGGTCATGAAAATATCGCTGGCGCTGATTTGTTTGACTATGGTGTTGCAATTCAGTTCGGTCATCAAATCGGTGGTCGTCATGCTGACGGTGCCGCTGGGACTCATCGGCGCTTTGCTGGGGCTATGGGTCACCGGCTCGCCCTTGGGATTCATGGCGCTGCTGGCGATGGTCAGTCTGGCTGGCATCATGGTGAGCCACATTATCGTGCTCAGCGACTTCATCGAGCATGCCCGCGCTCGAGGGCTGCCCTTGGAAGAGGCGCTGGTGCAGGCTGGCTTGGCCCGTTTGCGTCCGGTGCTGGTGACAGTCCTCGCCACGGTCGGCGGACTGATTCCGCTGTTCCTCACCGGCGGTGCGCTCTGGCATCCGTTGACTGCGGTCCACATCTTTGGCCTGCTCCTTGCCACGGTGATGACCCTGTTGATGTTGCCGACGCTCTATTACGTCTTCTGCGCCAAGTTGAAATTCATCAAGTAACCACCACGTTATGCATTCATCTCTTTTCAAACTGCCGTTTTGGTGCGTCGGTGTGCTGACGCTGGCCGGCTGCGCCGTTGGCCCGAACTACAATCGTCCCGCAGTGAATGCGCCGGTTAGTTACCGCGACTCTACAAACCAGGTCCCGACCAACTCGTTGGCCGATCTTCCCTGGTGGGGGGTATTCAAGGATCCGGTGCTCCAGGACCTGATTCGCGTCGCTCTTACCAATAACTACGACTTGCGAATTATCCTCACCCGGGTGGACCAGGCCCGCGCGCTCCAGATGCAAGCGCGTTCCCAATTCCTGCCGCAAGTTGGCTATGCTGGGGAAGCCAGCCGGGGACGGAATTCGTTCCTCGACCTGCCAAGCCCGAACGGTGGTCAGACCATGAGCGGGTTCCTGGGTGGCTTTGGAGCCCTTTGGGAAGTTGACCTCTGGGGCCGTGTCCGCCGGATGAATGAGGCCGCGCGCGCGAACCTCATGGCTACGCAGGAGGGGCGACGGACGGTGATGATCTCACTTGTCAGCGGTGTCGCGCGCGCCTACTTCGAGCTGCTGGCATTGGATGACCAGCTCGCGATCGCCAAACGCACCCGGGATTCCTACGCGCGAACTTTCAAGCTCTTTAACGACCAGCATGCCGCCGGCTTGGCTTCGAACCTGGAGTTGTCACGCGCCAAATTGGCCCTGCGCTCGGTTTCAGCCAACATCCCCGAAATCGAGCGACAAATCGCTCTCAAGGAAAACGAGATTAACACCCTGCTGGGGCGCAACCCGGGACCGGTGCCTCGGACGTCAACCCTCCTGGCTCAAGAGCTGCCCCTGGAGATCCCGGTGGGCCTGCCTTCCGCTCTGCTGGAGCGCCGGCCCGACGTTCGGGCGGCTGAGCAGCAGGTCCGCGCGGCCAACGCGGAAATTGGGGTGGCCGTGGGAGACTTCTTCCCGCGCATCGGCTTGACGGCGTTTTACGGCGGCGTCAGCACCGAACTGCATAATCTTGTATCATCGGACGCAAACATGTGGTCAGTTGCCGCAACCACTGCTGGCCCATTGTTCACCGGAGGACGGTTGACGGGACGCTACCGTCAGGCCAAAGCCGCCTGCGAGGAAGCGAAGCTCAGTTACCAGGAGACCGCGCTTAGCGCCTTCCGAGAGGTGTCCGACGCGCTCATATCCCACCGCAAATTTGACGAGGAGCGCGTTGAGCAAGCCGAGGCCGTCAATGCCGGTCGCGAGGCCGTGGCGGTGGCGACCGACCGCTACAAGGAAGGCAGGGCGAGCTATTACGAAGTTCTCGAGGCTCAACAGCAACTCTTTCCTGCGGAGAACGCGCTGTCGCAGATCGAGGCTGGGCGCCGGCTCGCGGTCGTTCAACTTTACAAAGCCTTGGGCGGCGGTTGGTCGCTGAAAGACTCCGAGTGGTCTGGGCAGAACGCGCAGGTAAGTCGCTATTCAGATCGGAATTACAAGACTCCGGAGCCGGTCAAGTTGCTGCGGACCGCACCGAAGCGTTAAAGGCATACTTCAAGGCGCGTTTGTTTCATGCAGCACCGGTCAAGCCCGTGCTGCTGATCAGGCCACGCTTTGAGTCGGCGATGGCGCCAAGCGGTCGAAGGCGAACCGCCCCTCCTGGTTCTGTCGCTTGGCGAGGCTGATGTAACCGCAGTCCCGAAGCCTTCCAGTTTGGCTCTCATCGGCTTCGGCATGCTGGGCGTTTGGCGCTGCCGTCGCGGACGCGCCTGCTAGACGGATCGAAGGCTGATCTCCGCCGGTTCCGCAGCCCGGCCAGCGCGATTTTGGGGACAATTGGGGACAAGATTCTTTCGCTTATCTTCGCATCGGCGCTGGTTCAGGCTCAAACTCGCAAAGTCGAAAAAGCGAAGATTCGCCAATGTTTATGCGGTTAAAACACACTTTTTACAAAATGATGCGAAAGCCTCCCAATGGATTCAAATCCCGCCGCCTGGTTGTGTTTGTGGATGTGTTTGTTTTTGAATCCCATGTTTCCCTGTTTTCGCCTTATTTCATCCGAGCGTGTCGGAAATGAAGGAAGTGAAAAAACACCAATGAAAACGGGCCTGAAACGAGGGTTTCAGGCCCGGAAATTGGTTGCGGGGGCGGGATTTGAACCCACGACCTTCAGGTTATGAGCCTGACGAGCTACCAGGCTGCTCCACCCCGCGATCCATTGAACTGTGTCATAATAGCGCCGGCCCCCTCCCCGCGCAAGCCCTTTCCAAAACAAAATTACTGCGACGGCAGGTTCCGCTGCGCCCGGGCCGGAAATGAAAAACCATTGCCACCCGCGCCTGGCACACCCGGAATGCCCGGCGGAGAGGTTCTGCGCGGCGGGAACATCGGCCGCCCCGGCATCCCGCTTCCTGGGTGGGGCGGCTTTTCGCCCTTCTCCGCAGGAGCAGCAGCAGCGGCGGGCGCCGGGGACGAGCCAAGGCTGTCGTCTTTCACGGTAAGGGTCACCGGCACGCCAGCGTTGAGGACGTCCACTTCGTCCTGCGCAGGATGGATTTTGACCAGCTCGAATTTGCCGTCGGCGCTCTTCTCGCCCTCGGCCAAACTGTAGTAAAACGGCCCTTCCTTTTTATCCTTGGGCTGGGAAAGAAACAGGACCTTGCTCTGGCTGCCAATGTTGACAAACCCGGTGATTTTTACCACGGGCAATTCGACCTTGGGTTTGTCGGTATCGGGGGGGGGCGGCGGCGGGTTCAAATGGAAGATGTTCCGTTCGACAATGACGGAGTACGGATTTGAAGCATCATCCACGGCAGGCGTCAGGCCGGGGGGAACGGCGGCGCGCAACGCGGCCGGCATTGTTCCCGAGGCGGTCCCGATCAGGAAAAGCAGGCACCCCAACCGCCCCATCACCAGCAGGCTTGAGTTCATAGACGTAAGAAGTATAGGCCGCAGCGTCATTAACACCAGTTTAGATTAGAAGTCGCGAAAGACAAGGCATGGCTGTGTATCATTTGAGCCGGGCGCAAGTTTGAAAGGCAGCTTTGAAATTCTCAAGAAAATCCGCCCCGGAAAAAACCGTGAAAATTTCGGCATTTTATCCATCAAACAGTCATAACCAGTTGTCAGCAAGGCACTTAAAGCAAAGGCTGAAGGCTGAATGCTAAATGCTGAGGTTGAAACCGGCGGCCAAAAGGCCAGACCCATTGTGCGCGAAGAATGGCAAGAAAGGCGAGATTGATAGATAGGTCTGGAAAACCCGCAACAGGTTCCCCGCTGTTTTCGGTGGAATAGAGTTTCATTAGAAGCCTTCTTTGGCACCAAATTGGAGCGGCCAGCCGGAGCGAAGGAGCGCAGCGCACGGCTGAAGTGACTGGGATTCTGCACCCCCCCACCCCCCCGCTACAGTGCTACAAACGTTGATTATCAACGACTTAGGGTGCTACAAGGGTGCTACAATTGGGCTTATTTGTAGCACCTGTAGCACCCTGGCATCACACCCACCGCGTCCGGTCAGGGCAAGGGCAGCGTGGAGGCCAGAATCCAGGCGACACTGGCAGCGTTTCTATTCCACCGAAAACAGCGAGGAACCCCGTAACAGCCTCACAACCGTTATCAATCAAGCCCTTACAAAAGTCCAACCCGTAATAAAACCCGCAACACCCTGTAACATTACCCATAACAAACCGCCTATCCATAGCCAGGTGACGGCGGATAACAACTGGTCACAAACTGTCACGTTTAAGTGTCTTTGATTTGGACGTGTTGGATGGCAAATGTCATACAGAAACACTGCCGCAGGTATGATACTGCCATTAAGCTCCTTACGTTTTTTAAGTGAAAGGGTGAAAGTGAAAGGGTCAGTCCTCGCGTGAAAGTGAAAGCGCCGGTCCTCGGAAATTGGTATTCGTTCATTTCGCCTGTCAAGGCGATACTGAAAGTCAAACCGCGATGCCTTTTTTGACAGGGTAGCGCGAAACTCTGTCGAGCCGGACGCCGCTGCTGCGCTTTCACGCGAAAAGTGACTGGATCGAGTTGGGGTTCGACGCCCGCCGTCACCGAAGGCTTCCGCCGTCGCCAAGGCTATGGCGGACAGGATGGCGCGCCAAGGAAGTCTCACCGGTTGTCGCTTCGTGCGCTTCGTCGTTCGTGAATGGGAATTGGGATTCGTTCATTTCGCCTGCCAATTTTCTGGCCCCTCCAGCCCACTTGGCCCGCTCTCGTATCCAATGCGTTGTGAATCAGCATGTTATGATCTCAATTCCTTAAATGAGTGCCATTCGCGACCCCCTTTAGGATACAAGAAGGGCATGTTTATTGGCAATGCGGGCCATGAGGGAGTCAGCGTTTCGCCAGAGAAGATGCGGTTGATTACATAAAGTCGGGCCCAGGCATGGCGATCGCTACAGGCATATCATATTTGATTGACGAAATCGGCCGGTTAATTTAGGATCGCTAATCATGGTCAGGGTATTGCGCGGAAAAATCAGATCTGAGGCATTCCCCATTCGCTACCGGCGTTCCGTGTCCAAGCCAGGCTGTTTTTTCGGCATCCGTTCCCTGTCCCGCTTTCTTCACGGAAATGTCTTTGACACCCAAACCTCAAACGGACAAATACAATGAAAAGCAACCATTCACCCAGCCGATGGCTGGCGCTTCCGGCGCCGGCGACTGTCAACCCTTTCCTGTCCGTGGTCCTGGCCAACAGGCTGAGATGCTTTGCTCTTTGCCTCTCTATTCTCACCGCCGTGCCAGGTTCGGCTTCTCTGTTGCCCGTGGCGACAGACCAACATGTCCGAGCCTCCGCCGCGGTTTTTCGCGGGACGGTGGTGCGGACGCAGTCCTACGTGGACCCGGCCGATCGCATCATTTATACGCGCACCGTCCTGCGCGTCGAGGAGGTCTTCAAGGGCAAAGTGCCGCCTTTGGTGGCGTTGGTGGAGTGGGGCGGCGAAGTCCAAGGCAGGGCCGCCATAGATGGTGAGACGCCCCAGTTTGCGCCGGGCGAGGAACGGTTGGTGTTCGTCTCCCGCCGCCCCAACGGCACACTCTGCGCCAATGGCGGCGAGGTGGGCGCCGTCATGCTGCCGTTGGCCGGAAGCAAGACATCCAGCCCGGAATTGGCCGCTGGAGCGAGCTTGCTCAAAGAGATCCGCGCCAAGACCGCCGCCGGACCGCTGGCTGGCGAGGATGTCACCGACCAAGCCGTCAGTGCTGTTGGATCAGCCCCTGAACCAAAGTCATCCAGTCCTCAAGCTGGGGGCGCCCCGAGTTCGTCAGCTACAAATTTCATGGTCGGATCCGGCAACATCGCCCCCCGTTTCCTGCAACCGGATCGCGGCGAGGGAATTCCTTACTGGATTGATGCGGATTATCTTCCGGCCGGCATTACGCTCGACCAAGCGGTGGGCGCGGTGCAAACGGCGCTGGCGGCCTGGACCAACGCCTGCAGCGTGCGCTACAAGTTTGCCGGCATCCAAAGTTTCGGCATGCCGGCCAGCGCCATACCGGACCAGAGCGGCCAGTTGTTCATCCAACTCCATGACCATTACAATGCGATGATGAGCAACGGCATTGATGCCTTGGGCGTCGGCGGCTGCACCTGGCTTATCAGCACGACTCCCTCGGGTTGGACGGTCGGCGGCAACGTGGCTGGCAATGACTTCCATCAGACCAGCCAGGGGTTCGTCATCCTCCAGAACACCAACAGCTACTTCTCCCAAAACGTCATCAATCTGGAAGGCGTCCTCTGCCACGAAATCGGCCATACGCTTTGTCTGGCCCATTCCAGCAACGATCCCAACGAGACCAACACATTGCTGACGGGGTCGATTATGTACGCCTACGGCACCAGCGGGCGCGGGGCAACGCTCGACGCCTGGGACACCAATACCATCGGCCAGGCCTATCCAGCCGGCAACACGCCGCCGTGGTGCTACAGCCGGGTCATGGATGTGGTCACCAGCCCGGGCACGATGACCAATCCAGGAGTCAATACGATTTGTGTGCCCGGCTACAAGTTGCAGACGGCGAACTTGTCATTCCTCACGGCGGATGCCTGGCCCTTCACCAACAACTGGTCTGTGGCGGCCAATGGCGCCATCACCTACCTGCCCGGCGGCTGGTATGGTGACACCGGGCGCCTCGACCCGGCTGGCGACTCCTTTTATGCCATCCTGTATGCCAGGTACTCTGACGGCGCGAACTGCTCCCCCTATGCCTCCATCAAGGTCATTTCTCTGTGGTCGGACACGTATTCAGAAGGAATTCCCGACACGTGGCGGCTGACCTATTTTGGCAGCGCGGATCCCTCCGCCGCTCCCAATTGTCATGCCTGGGAGGATTACGACGGCGATGGTTTCAGCAATCTGACCGAATGGTGGCTCGGCTCCAGTCCCGCCGACCCGAATTCCAACCTGCGGATCACCTCTTTCTCGCCCACGAATATTCAATGGCAGGCCAAAGGCTACGAAGTCTATGAGCTTCAAAGTTCCGCCGATCTGATCAACTGGACCCGCGCCATTAATCCCATTGTGCCCACCAACGTGGTTCCTGGCACAAATATCTTCAATTTGACCAATGCCATCGGCATGGCCACCGGCTTCACTAATGGCGGAGCCGGGTCGTTCTTCCGCGTCGTCAAGTTGCCCTGAACGTTTTGCGCGATGCGCTGTGGAGAGCGCCCGGGATATTTGATGGCGAACTTTCCACGCCAAGTGAGGGTCGAGGGCTGGAGTCGTGCGACTCAACTGCGCCAGGGCTTTTTGGTTGGCGCTGCGCAAATCCGCCAATTCCAACGTGAGTGTCACAATTCTATTGTGCCAGCAGCGATTCCGACGGCCAAGCCTGCCCCATAGCGCTGTCGTGTTGCATTGAAAAGTTCACACAGCGCGAACTTTTGATCGCCCCACGACAGCGTTAAGTGATGCGCGAGGCCAAGCGCCAATTGCGCCGAAAACTCTTGAAACTCCCGTTTATCCTTTGATTTGGGCGCAACTTTTCATATTCTCCACTGTTTCAAATCGTGAAAGACTGATGGCTATCACTTCGATCAAAGGTTTACTGGCCCGGCATAACCTGGCCACTCCGCAGCAGTTTGATGAGTGGCACAAGGCCTGGCGGGTCGCGCAGGAGGCGGGTTCGTCGGACACGTTAATGGTGTTCATGGCCCGCGAACGGGGCAGTTCCGAGGAGGCTTTTCTCCAGGACCTGGCCAAGGCCCTGAACTGGCCCTATATCGATCTGGGCAAAACGGAGGTCTCGGCCGAGGCGCGCAAGAAGATTTCCACCAAGGTCGCCTTTCAGTACGCCGTGCTGCCGGTCAAATTGGAGGAAGGCCGGCTGACGGTGGCGGTAAGCAATCCGTTCGACGCCGCCATGCTGGGGGCGGTGCAGTTCGATGCGCGGGTCCCGGTGCAATATGGCTTGGCCACGCACAGTGAGATTGACAAGTCGCTGAAAAAATTCTACGGGGTCGGCGCGGAAACGCTCGACGAAATGTCCAAGGATGACGAGCCGCTGGACTTGCTGGTGGAGGACAAGGAAATTACGGAGAGCGATCAGGAAGCCAGCGTCATCAAGTTCGTCAACCAGATCATTTGGGAGGCGTTCAAGGACCGGGCGACCGACATTCATTTTGAACCGGCCGAGGACGAGTTGCGCATCCGCTACCGCATTGACGGCATCTTGCATCAGACGCCGATGCCGCCGCAATTGAAGCGTTTCCAGGCGGCGCTCATTTCCCGCGTCAAGGTGATGTCGGGCATGAACATTGCGGAAAAACGGTTGCCGCAGGACGGGCGCATCAATGTTCGCATCAAGGGCGAGGAAATCGACATCCGGGTTTCCACGGTGCCGACGGTGTATGGCGAAAGCGTCTCGTTGCGCTTGCTGACGCGGGGCAAGATATTCCTGGGCCTGGAGAAACTGGGTTTCGCCCCGGCGGAGGAATCGCGCATCCGCGAAATCATCGTCAAGCCGCACGGCATATTTCTGGTGACCGGGCCGACCGGCTCGGGCAAATCGACATCCCTGTATGCGTTTCTGGCCACGATCAATTCCGTCACCAAACGCATCATTACCATCGAGGAGCCGGTCGAGTACGAACTCAAAGGCATCAATCAGATTGCCGTGCGGGGCGACATCGGGCTGACCTTTGCCATGGGGCTGCGCCATGTATTGCGGCAGGACCCCAATGTCATCATGGTGGGGGAAATTCGGGATTTGGAGACGGCGGAAATTGCCATTCGCGCCGCCTTGACCGGCCACCTGGTCTTCAGCACCTTGCACACCAACGACGCTCCCAGCGCTTTTACGCGGTTGATCGACATGGGCATTGAGCCGTTTCTGGTCGCCTCCTCGGTTGAAGCGGTTTTGGCCCAGCGCCTGGTCCGCACCATTTGTCCCAAGTGCAAGGTCGAGCAAAAGGTGGGGCGGGATTATTTGCGGCGCATCGGGTTTCCCGAGGATCAAATTGATTCGACGCACTTCAGCAAAGGGGCGGGGTGCGAGGAGTGCCGGCAATTGGGGTACCAGGGCCGCATGGGCATTTATGAATTGCTTTTCATGGACGAGGATATCCGCTCGCTCATCCTGGGCCGCGCCGCCTCTTCCACCATCGCGCAAAAGGCCATGCAAAACGGCATGCGCACTTTGCGGGCCGACGGCTGGATAAAGGTCAGAGCCAACCAGACCACCATCGAAGAGGTCCTGCGTGTCACGCAAACGGAAGAACATCTCAAGTCGCTGATCGAGGAGACCAAACCACCCGGTTGGGGGAAAGGCTCATAATGGCCCGCTGGTACTCCGCCAACGTTCTTCAAACCAATGCCGGCGGCAGGCGTCTCTGGCACTTGTCCGCCAACAGCGATCACTTTGCCGTTCAGGAGGAAACCATCCTCTTGTTAAACGAGCCCTGCCCTCCGGCGCTGGTGGGCAAGGATTGGCAAACGCTTTTCCGCAGGAAACTCAACATCGCCTGGCTGCCGCCCGACAAGGTTTTCTTTCGCGCGGTGCAATTGCCCGGCAGCGACCCCGCCGAAATCGCGTCCATGGTCGAGTTGCAGTTGGAAAAACTTTCCCCGCTGCCGGTCACGCACATTGTTTGGAGCATGTATTTGCTGCCGCGTTTGTCCGATAAACCCGAGGCGCTGCAAGTGGTGATCGTGATCATTGCGGAGCGGAGCGCGGTGGAAGAATTCCTGGGCCAGTTGGAAGGGGAAGGATTCCTGCCGGACCGCCTGGAAGCGCCCGGGCTGGAGCAATTTCTGGCCGCAAAAATCAAGGAAGAGGGAGTGTGGATTTTCGCGGGAGCCGCCGGCGAACCGGCGCTGGCGGCCTGGTGGTATGGCGGGACGATCCAGAATCTGACGCTGGTGGCCCTGTCCGCCGGCCCGGAACGCGGGCCGCAATTGAAGACCCAGCTCGAGCAGATTGCCTGGGCCGGAGAACTGGAAGGCTGGCTGACCGGCCCGCTGAAAGTTCATTTGGTGGCGGCTCCCCCGGAGGCCGGTTTTTGGGAGTCTGTTTTCAAGGAGTGGGGCGAACAAATCCAGATTGTGCCGCCGGCGTCCCCGAAAGAACTGGCCGCTTTGAGCGCCGGGCGTTGCGCCAGCAGCGCCGCCAGCACCAGCCTGCTGCCGCCGGAGTCTGCCGCCCGTTACCATCAACAATTCGTGGACCGCCTGTGGATGCGCAGCCTGGTCACCGTCGCGGCGCTTTACATTATGGGGGTGCTCTTTTATTTCGGGATGCTCTATGTCTTTGAGCTGAAGAACAACGCGGTCAAAAAAGACCTGGCCAATATGGGCCCCAATTACACCAATGCCCTGCGCGACGTTGAACAGATTCGAATCCTCAAAGACCGCGAAATGTTGAAGTATGCCGCCCTGGATTGCTGGAAGTCCGTGGCCGAAAATCTGCCCGACAGCATGACGGTGGACAACCTGTATTTCCAGCGCGGCAAGCTGGAACTGCGCGGCAGCGTCATCGCCGAGAATCAGGAGGACGTGGGAACCTTCAACGAGGCGCTGCGGACCGCGACGGATCCCAATTTTCACGAAGTTCTTTTCGCCGAGGTTTCTCCGCCGACCATCCGGCTCAATGGCAGCAAAGGCGACTGGAGTTTCGACTGCACGCTTAAAGGGGGCAAAAGTCAATGAACGGTTTCCTGGACCAGTTGAATTTGACGCCGCAAGAACGGCGGATTGTGGTGGTGATTGCCGTGGTGGTGTTTGTCGTGCTGAATTTGCTGCTGGTGTGGCCGCATTTCAAAGATTTGGGGCAGGTCAGAAGGCAATTGGACGACACGCGCGAGACCATGCAGAAATGGAACAAGGAAATACTCAAGGATGTGGAACCGGGCAATGGCTACCGGACGACCTTGAAGAAACTGGAGCGCCAGCAAGGAGGCGGCATCGTCAATCAACAAGTCCAATTGCAAAGAACCGTTTCGGACCAGGCCATCAAAACCGGTGTCACCGTGGATGAAATCAGGCCCGCCGTTTCCGCCCATCCCGACACCAATGAATTTTACGTGGAGCAGTCTGTCAAGATTAGCTTCGAAAGCCAGGAACCCCAGTTGGTCAATTTTCTTTTCAACGTCGGCAATGACCCGGCGATGATTCGTGTGCATGAACTGAATCTCAAAACGGCCGATGCCAACCGCTATCGGCTCAAGGGCGACGCCATCTTGACGGCCAATTACGCCAAACAACCGGCCAAGACCGCGCCCAAGCCCCCGTCGCCGGCCGGCAAACCGCCGGCGGCTGCGCCCAAGACAGTGCCCGGCGCCAAAACAGTGCCCGGCGCCAAACCTCCTCCCAACCCAAGAACCGCGCCCGGCGAGAAATCCGCCCGGAAGATTTTATGAACCGCAAAACTTTCTTTTCCATGTGCCTGGCGCTGGTCCTGGCGCCGGGGCTGACCGCCCAAAGAGATTCGGACGCCGCCCGTTGGCAATTCGCCCAAGCGATGCCGGTGCCAGTGCCGCCGCGCCGCATCACGCCGCGCTCCGGCATCGTTGTGCCGACCAATGGGCCTGCCACGGTTCCAAACCCGGCCGCCGCCCCAGGCCGGCCCGCTCCAGGCGGGCCGCCCGCCTTGGGCCTCCCCGGGCCGGCGAGTCATCCCCCGCCCGGACTTTTGACTCCAGCCGCCGGACAAAGGCCGGAAGCGAGCCGGCAGAGCGGGGAAGTGGCTGATATTACCTACAATTTTCCCGGCGTTCCCATTAAACAGTTGTTGGATATCTACGCGGATTTGGTCGGGCGCACTCTCTTGCGGGCGACGTCGGGTCCGGAAGCCGTGCCGGATACAACGACGATTGTGCTCAACACTCAAAGCAAGCTGACCCGTTCCGAGGCGATCGTTGCCTTGGAAACCATTCTGGGCATGAACGGCGTGACCATCGTCCCGATCGGCGACAAATTTGCCAAAGTCGTCACCGAAGCGATCGCCCCCTCGTCGGGCGGCCTGATCTCGACCAACAGCAAAAACCTTCCCGAAGCCGGCAAATTTGTCACCCAGATCGTCCAGGTCAAATACACCGACCCCACCGATTTGGTGAAAGCTTTGGATCCATTCAGCAAGACCAAAGGGAGCATCATCGTCATCCCCAGCACACAAACTCTCATCCTGCGCGACTATGCCGAAAACGTGGCCCGCATGATGGAGATGGTGGAAAAGATCGATGTCCTGACACCGAACAGCATCAAGCCGGAGGTGATTGCGATCAAATATGCCCTGGCCAGTGACATTGCGTCGGCCCTGAGCGCCTTGGGGGCCAGTGGCGGCACCTCGGTGGGCAAAAGCACATCGGGCGCCGGCTTCAAGGGCGGCACCGGCACCACTCTCGCCGGCAACGGCTTCGGCAACGCCATCGGCGGCGGGGGCGGTTTTCCGGGCCAGACAACGCAAGGAACGACCAGCGGCATGGGCTCCGCCGCCACCAGCGGGCGCAGCGCCTTCCAACAGAATTTGTCGAAAATTGTCTCCAGCGCCGCCGGCGGCGCCGGACAATTTCAGTTGTTCGGCCAGACCAAAATCATCGCCGACGAACGGACCAATTCGTTGCTCGTTTTCGCCAATGACGAGGACATGAAGATGATTAAACTTATTATTGGCAAACTGGATGTCGTGCTGGCCCAGGTCTTGATTGATGCCATCGTCATGGAGATTAATTTGACGGAAACCCGCAACACGGGCCTCAGCTACGGGGCTCAAAATGGAGGACCGCATGAATTCAGCGGCATGGGCGGCCTGAATAATTTGAGTTCCTCCGCCTCAGGTTTCCTGAACGGCACCACCACGACCAACACCTCCACCGCCGTGGGTGGCATTGGTTCGACTCTGGCCAATCTGCCCGGCGGCCTCAGTTATTTCGGCAAATATGGCAATGACCTCAACGTGGTTCTCGAAGCGGTCGCGGGCGACGGCCGCATCAATGTTCTTTCCCGTCCGCGCATTCAAACCTCGCACGCCGTGCAAGCCGATTTGTTTATCGGCAACACCGTCCCTTACGTGACCGGCACGTATAATTACGGCTATGGTTCCGGGCCAAGCGCCCAATACACGCAGTTGGAGGTCGGCATTCATCTCCAAGTCATGCCGCTGATCAATCCCGACGGACTGGTGGTGATGGACATCCAGGCGGACGTTGAACAACTGGGGACGCCGGTGGCCATCGCCGGGGTGGGCAACGTGCCCACCACCACCAAGCGCCAGGCCGGCGCCAAGGTGGCCGTGCGCAACGGCGAAACCATCATTCTGGGCGGCTTCATCAGCGACAGCCGCAGCACCGCCATTTCCGGCATCCCCGGCTTGATGAACATTCCCGGCCTGGGCCACCTGTTCCGCAGCACGGCCATTGAAAACTTGCGCACGGAGTTAATCATGCTCATGCGGCCCACCGTCCTGCCCACGCCGGAAGTGGCCGCCGTCGTGGCGACCGAAGAGCGCAACAAACTGTCGGGCGTCAAGAAGGCCGAACTGGAAATTCGGACGGACGAAGCCAGGCGCAATTTGAAGATCGAGCAGGACATGGCCAAAGAAGCCGCCAAGGAAGCCGAAGCGGCTCGGAAGGCGGCCCAAAAGCATAAAGCGGGCGTGGTTGACACCAGCACCAACACCATTCCGATCAGCACCATTCCGGCCATCGAAGACCAATAGTCCTGGGGCTACAGCAGCCCGGCGTCCCGCAGGCGCTGGATTTCGGCGGCGTAGCCCTGGCGAAAGGTGGGATATTTGAATTGATAGCCCAGTGCCGCCTTGAGCTTGCGGTTCAGGACTTTTTTATGTGTGACAGCGCGTTTGCGGTCGGCCGGGGCCGGCTCGTCGCCACAGGGTGGCATGTTTTTGCCCAGGGTTTCGGAGAGCCAGCGGAAAAAATCCATCTGCGGCGCCGGCTCGTCATCCACCGCGTTATAGATTTCCCCCGCCTGGCCGTTCTTGAGCGCGGCGAGGATGCAGTTCACCACATCGTCGCGATGGATCATGTTGAGCAATCCCCCGCCCCGGCCCGCCAGGCGCGCCTCGTCTTTCAAGTATTGCAGAAAGAGATGTCCGCGGCCGGGACCGTAAATGCCGGCCACGCGCAGGATGATGGCGGGGAATTTTTTCCCGCGGGCGGCGTCGAGCAGCAGGTTCTCCGTGGCAACGAGGACCCGGCCGGTTTCGCTGGCGGGTTCAGCCGGGCTGCTTTCCTGGACTTGCGAGCCGTCGGTTTGCCCATAAACGCTGGTGCTGCTGGTATAGACGAATTTTTTCGGCGGCGCGGCCCCGAGCCAGTCGAGCAGATGGCGGGTTCCTTGCCAATAGACTTGTTTGTATGCCTCGATTCCGCCCTGGCTGGAGGAAACGGTGTTGACCACCCAATCGAAAGGCAGCGGCAGGTTGTCCAGCTCCGGCCGTCGGGCAATATCGGCGATGAACGGTTGGATGGAGTGGGCCGTGAGGGCGGCGTGATTTCGGGCCGAGCGCGTCACGCCGCAAACTTCGTGGCCCAACCGGACCAACTCGGCCCCCAAGGGCAGCCCGACATAGCCGCAGCCAATGATCAAAACGCGCATGTGCCGCCGCCGATGACCCTCACGCCTTGCCCTGCAACAGCGCCCTCGCCGTGTCCACCGCGCTGCCGGCGTCCGGCGAGTAGCCGTCCGCGCCGATTTCGCGGGCAAACTCCTGCGTGATGGGCGCGCCGCCGATCACCACTTTGACCGCCAAGCCGGCATCGCGGATAGCCTTCACGGTGTCGCGCATTGCGGGCATGGTCGTGGTCAGCAACGCGGATAAACCCAGCAGCCCGGATTTGTGCCGTTTGACGGCCTCGACAAACTTGGCCGGCGGCACGTTCGCGCCCAGATCAATGACTTCGATATTGGCGCCCCTCCACATCATGGCGACGAGGTTCTTGCCAATGTCGTGCAGGTCCCCTTCCACCGTCCCGATGACTGCGCAGTGTTCCGGCTTCAGGTTGGCATTGACCAGCAGCGGCTGCAAAAGTTTCAACGCCTCGTTCATCGCGCGGCCGGCCATCAGCATGTCGGGGACGAAGATTTCGTTGCACTTGAACTTCTCCCCCACTGCCATCATGCCGGGCACGAGCCGGTTTTCGACGATATCCACCGCCTTCTCCCCGGCGGCGAGGCATTGATGGATGAGGCCGGCAACCTCCTTGCCTCGTCCGGCGATGATGGCCTGCGTGAGCGGATGCGGTTCGTCCATAATTGGCAGCGTTTTATACCCTTTTCCCAGGCCCGGCAAGTCCGGTTCCAACGATCCCGGCGTGCATTTCGCTTCTTTGGGTAGCCGCTCCTAATCTTAATCTTAATCCTAATCTTCTTTGCTCACAATTTAGATTAAGATTATGATTAAGATTATGAACCAGAAACCGCAACCCAAAAATTGAAATGCGCCCCGGGCCAAATCGTGCCTCCGCCCGGCTTTGCCAGGCCCATCCCGGCATTTGCGCGGGGTCCAGAGCAAGGCAGAACGAAAAAGGAAGAATCCAGGCAGAAGTAAGAATTAAGGCAGAATTAAGAAGTTGGATGGATCGAGTCAGTGTTTTCTTGATTCATAATTCTTACTTCTTAATTGGAATGGCGGCGATGCTTGCCCTCTCTTCCCGCCGATGTTAAATTCTCCGTATGAGCAAAGAGCATCTGTCGGAAGTCTTCCACTCGGATCCAGAAGTCATGGGCGGCGCGCCCGTTTTCACTGGCACCCGGGTGCCGGTGCAAAACTTGGTGGACTACCTCGAAGGCGGCGAGTCCATTGACGATTTCCTGGCTGGCTTCCCCACCGTAAAACGCGCGCAAGTCATTGGCTTCATCGAGGCCGCCCGGGACAGCCTGCTCGCACCGGCCTGAAATGAAGCTGCTGCTGGACGAGTGCCTGGATTGGCGGCTGCGGCGCGACTTGCCGGGCCACGAGGTCAAAACTGTCCAGGAAATGTCATGCCTGTTTTTTACGATACACACGCGCATCTCGGTTTTCCCGATTTTGCCCCTGACTTGCCCGAGGTGATCGAGCGGGCCAAGGCCGCCGGCATCGGCAAAATCATTGCCATCGGCACCGACTTGGAGAGCAGCGCCCAGGCCATCCGCATTGCCGAAAGGTTCCCCAGCGTGTTCGCCGCCGTCGGCTGGCATCCGACGCAGGCGCTGGAAGCGCCGCCCGACGTGCGGCCGGCGTTGCGCGACCTGGCGGGACATCCCAAAGTGGTGGCCATCGGCGAAACGGGGCTGGATTATCACCGGCGACCGGATGATGCCAAAGGGCAGGCCGGGTTCGAGCATTACAAAGAGCGGCAGAAGGAGATTTTCCGCCAGCAAATGGAAGTGGCGGCGGAACAGGGATTGAACTGCGTCATTCACCAGCGCGGCTCGTTCGAGGATACCCTGGCGCAAATGCAGCCGTTCGCGGGACGGACGCGCGGGGTGTTCCACTGTTTTTCCGAAGACGCCGGGGCGTTGCGCCGGGTGCTGGCCATGGGATCGCTGGTCAGTTTCACGGGCATTGTCACATTTAAAAACGGCCGGAAGGCGCGCGAGGCGCTGGCCGCGGCCGCGTTGGGCCGGTTTATGTTCGAGACCGATTGTCCGTTTCTGGCCCCGGCGCCGTTTCGAGGCCAGCGGTGCGAACCGGCGCATGTCAGGGAAATTTCCCGGCTGGCCGCGGAAATCAAGAACTGTTCGCTGGCGGAACTGAGCGCGGCGACCCTGGCCGCCGCGCACGGTTTTTTCCCGAAGCTGGCCGGAAGTTGAAGGCGCAACTTGGTTGACCCCGCGGGGTTAATCCGTAAGATGGAAATATGAGCAATTTGGCGAAGATTCTCCGGGGATTGGCCGTGCTGGCGATAGCCGCCGGGCTGGGAACTTTGATTGGCTGGCTGGTCAGCCGCCACGGGGATGTCACGCCCATTGCCGTGCCTCCTGTCACCAATCAGCCGCTGGCGGTTGCGCCATTGGCGGCCGAGGCCGCTGTGCCGGAGCCTTCGCCCATCGTGCGCGAACCGGCTCACGCAAAGGCGGCCAGCCGTCTGGAGGAAGGCGCCGCCGATTGGGAACAAAAGCTCGATGACATCCTTCTCGGTGATGACGATGACAACGGCAAGGCCGACAGAATCCTGGCCTTGATCCCGCGCGCTCCCCCCGAGGCCCAGCAGGAGCTGGCGCAACATTTGGTCAACATGGTGCAGGATGACCATTACGACGGGGCGGCGGAAATGCTGACCAATGCGGCCACGCCCCCCGAGGTGTCGGGCGTGCTGATGAACGATCTGCTCAATCGCAACAATGCCCTCAAGCTCCCCATGCTCCTGGCCATCGCCCGCAACGACGCTCATCCCCTGAAAGACCAGGCGCTGGATTTGCTGGGCCTTCTCACCCAGGAAGACAACGGCACGAATTGGGACCAATGGTCCACCACCATCGACACCTGGCTGCAAGACAATCCGCAATGATTCCTCACCCGTTGTTGATATAAGATGCATGACGGGCCGGCGGACTGTTCACAAAATATGGAAGCATCATTGCCAACTGTTTTATTAAGACCGGGCACGGCGGATCGCGTCATCGCCGGGCATCCGTGGATTTATGCGGGGTCCGTGCTGCGCCTGACGGCGCCGGCCGCCGACGGCGCGCTGGTGCAAATCAAGGATCACCGGCAACGTTTTCTGGGCGTGGGTTTCTATAATTCAAAATCAAAAATCCAGGTCAGGGTCATTGCGCCGGAGCGGGTGGAGGTCAACAGCGGTTTTTTCGCCGAACGCATTCGCGCCGCGCTGGCGGTGAGGCAGCGCCATTTGCCGCGGGCCTCTTCCTTTCGCGTGGTCAATGCGGAGGGCGATTTTTTGAGCGGCTTGATTGTGGATAAATACGGCGAGGTTCTCGTCTTGCAAATCTCCTCGCTCGGCATGGACCAGCGCAAAGCAATGATCGTCGAAGCCCTCCAGGGAATATTCTCCCCGCGCGCCATCGTGGAACGGAGCGAGGCGTCCTTCCGAAAATTCGAAGGGCTGGCTGAAAGCAACGGCCTTTTGAGCGGAGCGTTGGAGGGGCCGGTGCAAATCGAGTTGAACGGGTTGAAGTTCGACGTGGATCTTCTGGGCGGCCATAAAACGGGCCTCTACCTGGATCAGCAACAGAATTACCAAAAGGTGGCCGATCTCATCCGGGGCGGACAGGTTTTGGATTGTTTCAGTTTTCTGGGGGGATTTGCCCTGCATTGCGCCCGCGCCGGCGCGGCGCACGTCCACGGCCTGGAACAGAGCGAAGAAGCGGTGGCCGCGGCGGGCCGCCACGCCCTGGCCAACGGTTTGGCCGCCCAATGCTCCTTCGAAACGGCCAACGTCTTCGACTGGCTCAAAGCCCGGACCGCCGTCCGCCCGCACGAAAAAGTCGTGCCGAAATTCGATGCCATTATACTTGACCCGCCCTCCTTCACGCGCACGCGCGCCGCCGTGGAGGACGCCCTGCGGGGCTACAAGGAGATTCATTTGCGGGCGCTGAAGCTGTTGAAGGCCGGGGGAACGCTCGCCACCTTCTGTTGCTCGCACCATGTGGACGCCGCGCTGTTTCAAGGCATCATTTTGGAAGCGGCCTTCGATGCCCGCCGCATCCTGCGCCGCGTGGCCATTTTCAGCCAATCGCCCGACCACCCCATTTTGCCGGCGGTGCCGGAGACGGAGTATCTCAAGGGTTTTGCCTTTGAAGTGGCGCGGTAAGGCGGCCGGCGGCACAAAGCGGCGGACAAATCGTCACGCAATTGTCACCCTACAGTCGTTGGCTTGTCACGCGACTGTGGGTTAATGGTCGCACGTTTTAAAAGAGATACCAGCCCTTTACGATGGAATACTGAGATAAACCACACGGAGTCTCACCAGCAGGGCGGGCGCAAGCCTGCCCTGCTTTTTCCTTTTATTTCTTCTCGGTGAGAACCTCCGGCTGCGGCTCTTTTCCCGCGGCGGTCGTTTCCGCCAATTGTTCGTCCAGCACCAGGACCCCATGAGGGGGCAGATCGTAATTGCCGCTGAAGGTGCGCTCGGTCAGGAAGTCGTGCATGGGCTTGAAAAAATTAATGCGCACCGGCGTGTTTTGGTGATTGAGGAGAAAGTACAAGTTGGCGCCGGCCTTTTGCCGCAGACTGACTTCGACGGTGTCGGGCACTTTGAGCAAGGGCTGCGGAAGGCAGATGGTGCGCAGCCAGGCAACGAGGTCGTAATAAAAACCCTGCTGCGAGAGTGTGCCAATATAAATGGCTTTGCCCGAACCAAAGGTGTTGAGGGTCATGGCGGGACGCCCGGCATAAAAGTCCCGCGTGAACGAGGCCAGCACCTGGCAGCCTTTGGGCTCGATCACGTCGCACCAGATGCGCGCCGTGTGCATCTGGCTGATGTGAAAGTTGCCTTTGAAGGCCAAATGGTTTTCCTCCTCGCGTGGCAAGGGGTCGAATTCCGTGACTTCCAGGCCGAAGACATCGGTCAAATCGTGCGGGAAGCCGCTTCCCGCCGCCATGTGATGTTCGTCAACCAGCCCCGAATTGCAGGTGGCAACGAGCGTGCCGCCATTATGCACGTAAAGCTTCAGCGCGTCGGCCTCCCCGCCGGCCAGCAGGCTCAAGGATGGCGCGATGACCAGTTTGTATTTGGAAAGGTCCTCGGTTGGCCGGGCAAAATCGACGGGGATGTTGCGATCGTGCAAGGCGGTGTGGAAGAGTTGGACGTGCTCGCGCAAATTGAAATACTTGGTCGGCTGGCGGGGCAGGGAGAGCATCCAGTCGTTCTCATGAGTGTAGAGGATGCAGACTTCGGCGATGACTTTGGTTCCTTTTAAGGCGGGCGCCAGACGCTTGAGTTCCTGGCCGATCTGGCTGATCTCCTTGTAAACCCGGTTCTCGCCCCGTCCGTCATGCGTCAGGATGCCGCCGTAGAATTTCTCCGGTCCGATGCGCGGTTGCCGCCAAAAAAAATACAGCACCCCGTTGGCGCCCCGGGAAATGGTCTGGTAAGTGAACAAACGCACCACCCCCGGACGCACCAGGGAATTGACATCCTGCCAGTTCACATGCCCGGCCTTCTGCTCAATCACCCAGAAGCCCTCCTCCCCTCCCGGCAGTTTGGCGCCGGTCTTTTTCAAGGAACGCAGCATGTCCAATTCGCAGGCATTTTCGGACGCTTTGGATTTGATGGTGGCGTTGCTGTTCAGCGACACAAAATCCAGCGCGTCACCCATGTCAAACAAATCCAAATTCTGGCCGAAAACGCGCAAGTTGGTTGTCACCGGCGCCTGGGGCGTCAGTTCCCGCAGCAAATCCGCCTGCATGCGGACGAACGCCACGATCGTGTCGCTGCTAAAGCGGCGCCAATCCAGCACTAACGCCGGGTTGTGCGGCGCCGGCGCGGTCTTGGGCATCGGCACCTGCTCCCAGTCGGTCACCACCTGCCCCCAGAACCGGGTTCCCATCATGTTATTCAAATGGTCCAGCGTTCCGTATTTGGCCTTCAGCCAGGCGTGCCAATCGCGCCGCGTTTCCTCGTTGAAACAGGGCAGCATCGAATGGGCCCCGACGTTGTTGTCAATTTGCCAGCCGATCAATTGGGGATGTTTGCCCAGCGCCTCCGCCATCGCCCGGATGATCTTCTTGGAATAATCCCAATACAGATCACTGTTCAAACAACAGGCATGCCGCGTGCCGGGTGACAGCGGCAACCCGCGTTCGTCCTGGGGCAGAATCTCCGGATGGTTCTTGGTCAGCCAAATGGGCGGCGCCGCCGTCGGGGTTCCGAGAAAAACCTTGATGTCCTCCTCCCCCATCAAATCCATGACCCGCTTCAGCCACTTGAACTCATATTCGCCCTCGCGCGGTTCGCACAGGCCCCAAACGAATTCGCCCATCCGCACCGTATTCATCCCGGCGGCCACCATCAATTCGATGTCCTGTTTCCAACGCGCCTCGGGTTCCTCGGCCGTGCCGGCATAGGGATAGACCCAATGCTCCGGATGATAATCAGCTCCGAAATACATAACGACTTGTCTTCACCACGTGTTCAGACCGGTCTCTGCCACAATATTAAGTCCAACCCACAGGCGATGCAAGGAAAGAAAATGGCCGAAAAGAAAGTGGGGGGCAATGCTTGTCAACGCCCCGGCTTGTTGTTAGCGTCGCCCTCATGCTGGCAACCTCGTTGATAAAATATCCAGAACCGAAAGAAGACGACGGCGTTCTGCTGCATTTGCGCGAGGACTACCGGCAAGCGGTGCTCGACGGGTTCGGCACGGGCACTGAGGCGGGCGAGGTTCGTCCGCGACTTGAAGTTGTCGGCCACACTTCCAACTTTCTCGACAACATGCGGCTGCCGGTTCACCGGTGGTTTCGCTACAGCGCCGGCTTTTCCGCCGAATGGGTGAAATGGCTGATCGCCGAAAGAAACGGGAGCGAGTTGCGAGTGCTTGACCCCTTCGTCGGATCAGGCACGACTTGTCTGGCCTCCGACGAGATGAGCGTTCCGTCCCATGGCTTGGAAGCGCATCCGTTTGTCCATCGGGTCGCGCGCGCCAAATTGAGTTACGCCGCCGACCCGGAACGGTTTCTGGCCAAGGCGGAGAGCGCCTTTGGCTTCGCCAGAAAAGCACGGGCCGCGAATGCCTACCCCCAACTCATCCAAAAATGTTTCGGACCTGAAACCCTGGATTTTCTCGACCGCTTCCGCCAGGCGGTGCAGACGGAACAGGACGGCACCCGCGAAGCGGAATTGCTGTGGATGGCGCTCGTTTCATCACTGCGTGTCGTTTCCGAAGCCGGTACCGCGCCCTGGCAATACGTGCTGCCGGGACGGCGCAAGACCGCGCCGCCAGCGCCTGAAGTTGCGTTGCGCAAAGCGGTGCAAATGATTGCCGCCGACATCCGCTTTCTGGCCCGCCGGGCCAAACCATTGGCCAAGTTGCGCCTGGATGACGCGCGCCAGTGCCTCACCGTGCCGGACGGTTGGGCCACCCTTGCCATCACCTCCCCGCCCTACGCGAACAATTACGATTACGCGGACGCCACACGGCTGGAGATGACGTTCCTGGGCGAGATTGGCGGATGGGGGTTGGCAGAGACCGCGTGCGCCGCGATTCGATGACGGAGATGACGTTCCTGGGCGAGATTGGCGGATGGGGCGACCTTCAGAATGTGATCAGGCAACACCTGGTCCGCGCCTGTTCGCAGCATGTCCCGCCCAACTCGGTGAATCTGGATGAGGTTTTGGCCTCACCGGAACTGGCGCCTATTCGCGACGAGATTGTGCCCGTCTGCCGCGAGCTTACTTCGCGGCGGCTGGAGCGCGGCGGCAAAAAGACTTACAACAACATGGTGGCCTGCTATTTTCTCGACATGGCGAAGGTTTGGCGGGCGCTCCGCCGCGTTTGCGCGTCGCCATCCGAAGTTTGCTTCGTCATCGGAGATTCCGCGCCCTATGGCGTCTATGTGCCGGTCATTGAATGGTTCGGCAAACTCGCCTTGGCCGCCGGATTTGATTCGTGGACCTTTGCAAAACTCCGCGACCGCAACATCAAATGGAAGAACCGCAAACATCGCGTGCCCCTTTGCGAAGGGCATCTGTGGGTTCGCGGATAACAGGGAAAGATTGATGAGGACCAGACCTGCCGGCTGCGCAAAGATGATGAGCAGCGGGAAAGTTTTGAAGTTCAAATCCGCTTCAACACCGGCGCGACGATAGACGGGATTTTCCCAAAGCGCGGGGAGGCCATTGCATTCCTCCGCGGTTTTGCGTGAGATTCAGGCCTGGCGCGGATACAAAACTGAAAATCTGCCGTATGGCATGGCGCTGAAAAAAACACGGTTTTGGGGGTCCTTGTCAAGAATACATACTTGACAAAACGCCCCCTGGCGCGCGTTTTAGCCAATGTTTACAGGGGTTTTGTGTTTTAAAAAAAAGTGTCATCATGACCTGTACAAATTTCGCCCTTTGTGCCATAATGGGCCGATGAAGACGTGTCTTCACTGGAGCGCGCCCGTATCTGCCCGCTTGTCCGCGGCGGCGCAGCCTCCGCCTGTCCAAGCCCCGGCCGGCTGTCGCGCTCCAAAACGGCGCCACGACAACCCAACCCAGCCAAAAGGACACCATGAAAAACAGCATGATATCGTTCGGAGATGATTTCGGATTATCCGAAATATTTCGGAAATATTTCGGAAAAACAGCCCTTTTCCGAAAATATTTCGGATTATTTTTTTTGAACGGAGGGGCCTATGGAGTATAAAAACAAGCCAAAAGCCGGTTCCTACGAGGCCTTCCTGACAGAGGAGGAGCGTTTCGCCCTCCACTCGCTGTTGCTCTCGGGGGATTCGCTGCCCGGGGTCCGCGAGAAAACGATCCCGTGGCGCGACGGCCCGGACAAAGGGATGAAGCCGTCCGTTCCGACGCTGTGCAAAATCAAAACCCGGCTGCGCACGGAAAAAATGGTGCGTTCCCTGGACGAAATGCTCGAAACCATGCGCGCCACAAAAACGCGCTTGGCCGCCCTGGTCAGGGACTCCAACCAGGAAGAACTGCTCGACGCGGCCATGGCGGCGATTGGCCGGGAGGTGCTCGAGAAAACGCTGGAAGGGCAGATTCCGGCAGAGCAGAGGATCACCACCCGGTTGCTGCTCAAGCGGGCCGATCAGCACCGTTTCGACCGCCGCATGACTTTCCTGGAAGCCGAGTTCGAGAAAAATAAAAAAGTCCAGCCCGCCCCGCCAGGAAAGGAGGAAAATGGACAGGTTTAAACATCGGCTAAAGTTCTTCCGTGGTTGGCCGATATAAAGCTCGATTGTGTATGTTTTTCGACATGCCACAACAGGTAGCGTGTATGGAAGCATCAACATATCTTGATTCCTTGGGAAAAACCGTTGACTTTGAACGTTTTATCTGCGACGCTCTCTCTAACGGTTGGAGAGAACATCAATGAACAGCGATCCAGTAATTTCAGGCATCATATTATCTGATTTAGTGATAAGGGAATGGGCAACAGGGAAATTATCACTGATCGGGTGCTTTAATTTGTACAACGTGCCCGGCTTCCCTTTCCAAGTCCCCCCTTTCTTTGTTACCGTTATGATAACGAACATCAAAGGAAAATTTGAGAAGCCAAAAACGGTCACTGTGCGCTTTGAAGACCCAAGCAACGCTTGCGTGCTGGCTAATATGTCCTCCCAAATGAACGCACCCTCGGATTATAATTTCACAGGAGTAGAAGTTCTGGAATTGCCATTTCCGCTGTTTTCGTTCTTCATTTCGCACGCCGGGAATTATTCGATTGATGTTATTATAGACGGCGAAAAGGTCGGCAGTCGTAAAATTGCAGTGATGTCAACAACAGCACAACATCCACCAAACCAAAAACAATAGGAGAAATATTATGTTAACCCCACCAATTGACGCATTAGAATGTTTTCGCCCGTCTCCCACGGCATATGTGTTGCCTCCTGGCGTTACATTTGTGCTTGAGCCAGACAAAACAAAGGGTTTCAATTATGATCCATGCAATTTTTGGGGAGCTTTTCTGCCCGAAATGTCAGACGGCGAACTGATCCAGGCGGCAGCGAAAACAGGGACATTTTCGTTCTGGGACCATCCAGTCGATGATGTTTATAACAAATTATTGAATGAATAAATGGGACATTTTCCTTCTGGCATACCCCTTTACCGATCTGACACAAACTAAAGCCCGCCCCGCAGTGGTTATGTCCCCAAATTCGGCAAGTGCGGGTGAAGACGCCGTATTTATTGCCATCACAGGCAATACGGAGTGCAACAGTCCGCATGATATAATGTTCCCCAGAAATCATCCTGAATACAAGCTCAGTGGATTACTTTGCGATTCGGTTATAAAAGTGGACAAAATATTTACCCTTCACAAGAGCTTGGCAAAAAAGAAGCTCGGCAAGCTCGGGCCGATGTTGCAAGCGAAAGTTAAAGAGCAGATCATCCGGTTTTTCGAGCTTGACTGACCCTCCTTCGTGGCGTGAGATTCACAATTTGAAGAATACGGCGGACGGAGTATCGCCGAAAATACCGTCAGCAACAATCTAACAATCTATGTTCGAGACCATTAAAGAGCAATTGCCGGTTGCCGCGGATAAAGTCGCCCACTTGCGGAGGTTTCTTTGACTTGCCTGGCGTCCAAAAACGGCTGGCGGAACTGGATGCTGTGATGGCCCGGGAAAACTTCTGGAACAATCGCGAAAAAGCCCAGGGCCTGATCGACGAAGCCAATTCTTTGCGCAGAAAAACCGAGCCGGTCCTCAAGGCCGAGCGCCAAATCGAGGATTTCCGCGTCATGCTCGAGCTGGCCCAGGAGGAGCCGCCCGCCGAACAGTCCCGCCACGAGGCGGAGTTGGGACGCGAGTTGTCCCAGTTTTGCAAGGACCTCGACAGCCTGGAATTGAAGGTTTTCCTGACCGGCCCGCATGACCGGAACAATTGCATCCTGAGCATCAACGCCGGCGCGGGCGGCACGGAGGCTTGCGACTGGGCCCAGATGCTCCTGCGCATGTACCAGCGCTGGTGCGAAACGCGCGGCTGGGATGCCGAGGTTACTGACGCCCTGCCCGGCGAAAGCGCCGGATTGAAAAGCGCCACCCTGCTCGTCCAGGGCGAATACGCCTACGGTTTTTGCAAGGCCGAGCGGGGCGTTCACCGGCTGGTGCGCATTTCTCCTTTTGACTCCAACAAACGCCGCCACACCAGCTTCGCCAGCGTGGATGTCATTGCCGAAATCGAGGAAACCAGTTCGGACATCGTCCTGCCGCCGGCCGAATTGCAGGTGGACACCTACCGCTCCGGCGGCAAGGGGGGGCAGAACGTCAACAAAGTGGAAACGGCGGTGCGCCTCACGCATTTGCCCACCGGCATCGTGGCCGCCTCCCAAAACCAGCGTTCGCAGCATCAAAACCGCGCCACGGCCATGCGCATGTTGATTTCCAAAATTTACGCCAAAAGGCTGGACGAACAAAAAGCGGCGCTGGAGCAGTTCTATGGCGAGAAAGGCGCCATCGGCTGGGGGTTCCAGATTCGCAGTTATGTTTTCCAGCCCTACCGCATGGTGAAGGACCTGCGCACCGGCGCCGAAACCAGCAACGTGCAGGCGGTGATGGACGGCGATCTGGATCCATTCGTCAACGCCTGGCTGCGCGCCGGCTGCCCGATCAAACGCCTGGCGGGCGTGAAGGATGAGGATTAAACCCCCGCGCTCCCATGAACATTCTTGACACCATCGTGGCGCAAAAAAAACGGGAGGTTGCCCTCCTGCCGCCCATCCGTGTGACGGCGGCCGATTTGCAACAGGCCCTGGCCCCGCTCCCCGCCCGCCGCGATTTTTTTGCCGCCTTGCAATCGCCCGCGCGCGGGCCGCTGGCCCTGATCGCGGAGGTCAAGAAAGCCTCGCCCTCCGCTGGAATCATTTGCCCCGATTTCGACCCGGTGCGGATCGCCCGGGAGTATGAAGCAGCGGGGGCGGCCTGCCTTTCCGTGCTGACGGACCGGACGTTTTTCCAGGGTTCGCCGGACGATCTGGAGCGGATTCGCGCGGCGGTGAAGCTGCCGCTGTTGCGCAAGGATTTTATCATTGACGAACGGCAGATTCTGGAGGCGGCGGAAATGGGCGCGGACGCGATTTTGTTGATCGTGAGGATTTTGAACGACGAGTCCCTGAAACATTTTCACAGCCTGGCGGCCGGGGCGGGGCTGGCCGCGCTGGTGGAAGTCCACGATGAAGCCGAATTGGATCGCGCCCTGGCCATCGGCGCGCGCCTCATCGGCGTCAACAATCGCGATCTGGACACCTTGACGGTGGACCTTGGCACGACGGAACGATTGGCCGCCAAAATCGCCCGGCACCCGGAGGCGGAGGACAAACTGCTGGTCGCGGAAAGCGGCATTCAGACCCGGGCCGACGCGGCGCGCATGCAACGCGCCGGGGCCGGGGCGATATTGGTGGGCGAAGCGCTCCTGAAAAACCCGGCCGGCATCGCGGCCTGGGTTTCCGAATTATTGACAGGAATCTAGCGGGGGGCGGCCGGCTCTTCCTCGGCCAGTTTGCGGTAAATCGTGGCCACGCTGACGCCGAGCAGTTCGGCGGCTTTTTCCTTGTCCCCGCCCGTTTGGGCCAGGGCGCGGTTGACGTAGCTCAACTCCTGTTCGCGCAGGAAATCCCGGAGCAGGCCGATGGGCTGGCTCAGGCCGCCGGGCGCATAACCGGCCAGGGGCGCCACGGTCATCACGCTGGCCGGCGCCGCGTCGGTCGGGGGCATTTCCACCAATTCCTCCGCGCCGTCGCTGGGGGCGTCGCGATGAATGGAGGGAGGCAAATCGGCCACGCGGATGATGCCCCCTTCGCACAAGGCGCACCCGCGCTCGATGGCGTTTTCCAGCTCGCGAACGTTGCCGGGCCAGTCATGCGCGGTGAGAACGTCCAGGCATTTGCGCGTGATTTGAAAGAGCTTGCCCGTGCGCGAATTGACCTTGCTGCGCAGGAAGTGCATGGTCAGCACCGGCACGTCTTCGCGGTGCTCGCGCAGGCTGGGGAGGCTGATCGGGATGACGTTGAGGCGGTAGTACAGGTCCTCGCGGAAGGTTCCCTCCTTGAGTCTCTTTTCCAGCGGCTCATTGGTCGCGGCCAGCACGCGGACGTTGACGGTGACCGGGACGTTGTCGCCAACGCGCCGCACTTCCTTGTCCTGCAAGACGCGCAAGAGGCGGCTTTGCAAGACCGGGGGCATGTTGCCGATTTCATCGAGGAAAATCGTGCCGCCGTCGGCTTCCTGAAACAGCCCCTTTTTATCGTTGATCGCGCCGGTGAAGGCGCCTTTGCAATGGCCGAACAATTCGGATTCGAGCAGGTTCTCCGGCAGGGCGCTGCAGTTGATGGGGATGAAGGGGGCGAACTGCCGGCGGCTGTTAAAGTGCAGGGCTTTGGCGACCAATTCCTTGCCCGTGCCGCTTTCGCCCAGGATCAATATGGTGCTGTCCGTGTCGGCCACGCGCTCGATCATCTTGAAGACGTCCTGCATCTGCGGCGAGTTGCCGATGAGCTGGTTGAACTGGTACTTCTTCTTGAGTTGTTTGCGCAGGTAAACGTTTTCGGAAACGGCTTCGTTATAGGAGAGCGCCCGCTGGATGCACAAGCGCAGGTCCTCGACCTTGAACGGCTTCTCCAAATAATCGAAGGCCCCTTTCTTCATGGCGTCCACGGCCGTCTCGATGGTCGCATAAGCCGTGATGACAATGACGGTGGAAGGGGGGCTGAGCGCGCGCGCCTTTTGCAAAATCTCCAGTCCGTGCGTGCGGGTTTTATCCAGGTAAAGATCCGTGATGACCAATTCAGGGCGTTGCGCCTCGAGCGTTTCCACGGCGGCGTTGAAGCTGCTGAAAGGAAAGACTTCGTGCCCTTCGCGGCGCAGGAGTTCGGCGACCATTTGCACCATGGTCATTTCATCATCGATCAACAGCACTTTTGCCATGACTCAATGGTATTGAAAGCCCCCGGCGACAGCAAGCCTGCCCTGAAGCGCGCCCGCATCCTTTTTCAAGTCGGGTGGCCGGACACCAGATCGCTCAGTTTGAAAATCGGCAGGAACATGCAAATCACGATGCCGCCCACCACCACCCCCAGAAACACGATCAACAACGGCTCGATCAAGGAGGTCAGCCCGTTGAGCGTGTTCTCGATTTCTTCATCCAGGAAATCCGCCACCCGTTCCAGCATCGCGTCGATTTTGCCCGTTTGTTCCCCGGCCGTCATCATGCGGATGATCATGGTCGGAAAGACCGGGTGCTTGCTCAAGGCGGTGGAAATCCCCTCCCCGCGCTCGATGTCCGTGGCCGCGGTTTTGATGGCCGCCTCCATGACCACGTTGCCCACCGTGTTCTGGACGATGGCCAGCACCTCCAGAATGGGCACGCCGCTGCGCACCAGCGACGCCATGGTCCGGGCAAAACGCGCCAGGCAAATCTTGTGGGCAATCGAACCAAAAATCGGCAGCTTGATCCGTTTCGCGTCCCAAAAGGCGCGGCCCGCCGGCGTTTTGATATAGTACAGCCAGCCGCCCACAATCCCCCCGGCAGCCAGGAAGATAAAGAAGAAATAATGCTGCAAGAAATTGCTCACCTTGATCAAATACATCGTCGGCGTGGGCAGGTGGCCGCCCAATGAGCTGAAAATGTCGCCGAACAC
>Ga0326728_10003626_pt1 | contig 47349 bp, 35 predicted proteins | sample MB3enrmetagenome_FD_207602 | JGI IMG/M metagenome (GOLD analysis project Ga0326728, IMG submission 207602) | Lab enriched peat soil microbial communities from McLean, Ithaca, NY, United States - MB31MN | ecosystem: Environmental > Terrestrial > Soil > Wetlands > Peat | place: USA: New York...
CACGTATGCTCCCGCACGGTGTCGGGCGCGTGTGAGGCGGACCGAGGTTCTCCTTGACTCGCGCCCTTCCCTCCACCACCTCCGCAGGAGCTTGCGCCCCCTTGTTCGGCGGCTTCATTGGTATTACGGCGCGATCCGACTCCTCTCCGGCGTACATGTCGGGCTTGTGGTTATTCGCCTTCCCCGACCGGTCCCCACAAGGGAACACCGAAGAGGTCTCCCGGTTCTCGTGCATATTGTTTCGCGGCGTGCTCGGGGTCTTTGACTACGCCGGGTCCGGCGTCGGCTCGCGAGTTAGCGCCGCGCGTCGGTGTGGCCTTCCCGCAGTCAGGACAGGGTCGGCACCCGGATCTTAGTTTTCGCAGCTCGATACCCTGCCCACCGGTGCCTCTGTCTACGCTTCACCTGCCGCCTCACGACGACCGGCGCAAGACTCGAGGTCAGGATGGAATCGCTTTTCCTTTCCTGTAGGGCTCTTGCATCCCCTACAATATGCCGGTTTATCCCGGCGCTCCCTGACCCCCTTCTTCCCTAAGGGAGCCGATTGACGAACCCTAGAGCGGAGGCGGAACTATATGATTGGAACGATTCAGAATCTAGCAGTTCGGATTGCACGGTTTGTGGATGATAATTTTCCGGGTTGGGTGGAGTGCGAGTTTGTGGATGCGGAAGGACACCAGCACACGATTATCGATAAGGTACCGACGTTCACGACCGCACCTCTCGACTCGAACAGCAAGTATCCACAGGGGGGGCATATCTATTGCACGGTCTTAACCCGATGGACTGACGATTACGGAAAGGACCTCGTACGTGTCACGACCGCACATCCATTCCCTGTCGAGTCCACCGCAGGACTGACCGAATTTGTTGTGCCAGCAGGGGAGCTCACGGACCTAACGAACGAGGAGATCAAGTGGGTTGCTGGCACACAGCGTTAGCAGGGCAGGACACAGGTAACGGGTTACAGGGAACAGGAGGGCTGCAACCATGCTCATCAGTCGCGAAGAACTTATCGAAGAGATGGAAAGCCACATTCGGAGATTCGGGGGGCGGTTTGGCGAGTGGTCCATAGGGACGGCGAAAGATTGTCGCGGGCCGTTTTTTGAGCGCCATCTGGTGGCCGATCTGGGCGACGGGTTGACGTATCGCGAAGCCTTTACCACCACCGCCGCGCAAGCCGTGGTCGACCACCTGGTGAATGATCGCGGCCTCCAATTCGAACGTGACGCCGTCCCCGAGCCCGGCCGAATCGTTTTCATTTACCGCCCGGCAAAAGAACCTATCAGCCATCAGCTTTCAGTAGTCAGCAAGGACGCTTACTGAGAGCTGACCGCTGAGGACTGACAACTGCTAAAGAAAGCCATCAGCTTTCAGCCGTCAGCAAAGGCGGCGCGCCCTTAGGCTCTTATTGAAAACCGGGGAACGTGGTGCCTGCCCATCCCCCCTGTCCCCATCCCCCCCGCTTGACCTTCCACGTTGCCAGGAGAACTACTCCCAGGTTGAAAATGTAAAGCCGGAGGGCCGGGTTGCGGATTCGGTGCGCTGTGAGAGGGGACGAAACGCCGCCGGCTCTGACCCGCAATAATGAGCCGCAGCCATGACCATCGCTTTCCGCCGGAAAAATCGGATAACGAGAGGTCGCCGCTCCCCCATCCCACGGACTTACGGTGATTTCGCGCGAGCCGGGGATATCGCCGATGGCGCGAGGATTCGACGGGAGATCGATGCCACTGCCTATTCAAAATTGTACAGGAACGAGTTACACTGGCTGAACCTTTCACATCATCTTTCCCGGAGGGCTCGAACATGCTCGTGCAGGACGCGCAACGCGAAGTACGTACAGTCTTCATCGGCGGCTTTTGGGGTCAACTGGTGGCGTCGGCAATCTGGCTGGCGTCGGCGGCTCTGGGGTTCTGGGTTACTCCCCGTGCGGCCATCTTCACACTGGTAGTCGGTGGTTTCTTCATATTCCCCGCCGTCCAACTGCTCCTGCGATTAATCGGCAGGCCTGCGTCACTTACCCCCAGCAACCCAATGGGCAGTCTTGGAATGCAGATCGCGTTTACGCTGCCCCTGTCCATGCTTCTGCTGGTTCCTGTAACCGAGTTTCGTTTGAACTTGTTTTATCCCGCGTTCCTGATCCTGCTGGGAGCGCACTATCTTCCCTTTGCTTTTCTCTACGGCATGCGCATGTTCATTCCCTTGGGGGCGATCCTCGTCTGCGGCGGCGTGGCCATTGCGCTTTACATTCCCGGATCGTTCAGTGTCGGAGGCTGGATGGGTGGCCTGGTACTGTTCGTTTCTGCCTGGATCGGACGCGCTGCAGTCCAACATGAAGCGCGTTAAAAAGCGGGCATACCATATGTCCGATTATTTCTTAGGCATATTGCCCCTTCCACCATCTTTTCGCGTGACCTTCCATGTTAACGACGCTCTCCATTAATGGGAAAAATCGCCCGCTTTTCAGAATTACATTGACAAAGCCGGCCAATCATAAATAATCCGACCAGACGTATTTTAAATATAGAAAGGTGAAAATGAGCCCACGACGCGCCAATCCGGAGCTTGCTGATCGCCGCCGCGACGCCCTGGTTAGGGCAGGATACGCGGAGATTTTGGAGAAGGGGATTCAGGGTACGACCATTGATTCCGTGGTCGCCCGCGCCGAATCGAGCAAGGGTGGCGCGCTTTACTATTTCCCCACCAAGGAGGACCTGCTCAGCGGGGTGCTGGAGTGGCTCCTGCATCAACTAAACCAGACCCTGGATGAAGTCCTGCAAGCGCAGAGTTCGGCGCGCGGGAAACTGGTCTCGGAACTGGAAGTTCTGTTCCACAGCGCGGAAGTCAACCGCAAGCTCTACCTCGTTTTTTTTGATTTTGTGGCGCTGGGCACCCGCCAGGAATGTTACCGCGCCCTCCTGGGGAGTTTCTTCGCGGAGTGTCAGCGTCGCGACATCGAGATCGTGGAGTTGGGAATCCGCGAGCAGCAGTTCCGCCGCGTGAACCCTCGGGACGCCGCCGCGACGATTCGCGCCCTGGTGGATGGGTATTGCCTGCAGTGGCTTCTGGGGCCGGGCGATGCTCCCATTGAAACCTATCGCGACCGCTGCCGCGCCGTTCTGGGCGCATACCTTTTGCGCTGAAGGCAGCGAATTGTAGGTGGCAGGTGGGAAAGAGCAGTAGATGGTACATGGTAGGTGGAATCTAGGTTTTCCCCATCTGCCACCTACCACCTACGACCTACCCGGCCTGATTCCCTGCCCCACCTACGATCTACCTTCCGCAATCCCCACCTGCCACTTACTCCCTGCGACCTACCTTGCGGGCCGTTCGCCCGGCAAGCGTAGCGCGGTTCTCTTAAAGGGCCGCAGCACGTGGACACGGCTGGCCAGGAGAATCTCATCTTCTTACGTGAAACCGCCGATAACCGAAGCGGGGTAGTGTGGGCGGCCCGCATGAAGGTGGTCGTGCCGCCCTGGCTGCCTATCCACCCTTGAGGCCGACGTCCCCACCTGCGTCCGGGTTGAAGCGCGGGTGTCCCCACCCGCGCCCGGTTCGAACGCGGGCGGGCACACCCGCGCCATAGAGAGGCTCGCTCACCATGGGCCAGCAGACAACGCGCCCACGGAGTTTATTGAATTATGACCGTGGGGTCGCCTCCTTTAGTTTTGCGCAAGACGGGGGGAGCGGTTTTGTAACTGTAGCACCCCTTGGCGTCGTGCCGAACTGGTGTTGTCAACGAGCCGTTCGCAGGCACAACAAAACTGGGGCAATGGTGAGCATCTAAAGGGCAGCCTGCCGCGGAGCCAAAGGTAATAGTTTCGTCGTTATTCCCGGGATTATCCCAGATTATATTATAGTCATGCTCGCCGACCCCACCGCTACCCACCTTGACGTGGTGGTCGTGTGGTGACGCCGGTGGTTTTGGCCCGTGACTCGCGGATGACTTTCCCGCGCCCGTGGATTTATGGCCTTTGGCCCCAAATTGCTTTTTTTTCTTCATCATGTTTAGTTAATCTCCTTTTCGGGTTTAATTACGGAGCAAGCGCAGCGCCCCAATCAAAGGGGGGAGCCCAGAGCGAACCGTTGCGGACGGTCCTGTCCCCCCCGATCTACCATACCAGTCCGATCTACCCCACGCAGAGAGGGCGTCCACGGATATTATTGAATTATTACTGTGGGGTCGCCTCCATGCTGGCCAACCAGGGGGAGAGGACAGGTTCTGTAAGTGTACGTCCCCCTCGCGTCGTCCCGAATGGGTGTTTTCAGGGTTTTGCCCGCCCGCACAATGAAGCAGGGGCAATAGGGATCTTCGAAAGGGCAGCCCTTCGCGGTGTAAAAGTCGACAAGTTCGTCTACCTTGCCTTGATTGTGCCATACGATTTTATAGTCATGGTAACCGGTCGCGCTGTTACCCACGTTTACGTCCATGTCTTGAGGTGGGGCATTTGCTTTTGGCCGGAGACTCACCGTTAACTTTCGCCCGGCTTTAGGTTTATGCCCCTGGGTTCCGGACTGCTTTTTTTTCTTCATCATATTTTGTTAGTCTCCTTTTCAGCCTTGATTGAAGAGTATCTTTCGAGCAAAGACTTGAAATTGGGGTTGTTGCGCAAGCCGTCCAAAGCCCGTGCATTAAGCACCCTGCTGACGGACAGACCATGCCGCAAAGCGTCCTCGAGAAAGCGCAGCGCGAGGTCAGGGCGGGAGTCGCTATGCACCAATGCGGCCTTAAACAACACGTCGGGGTCAGCGGGCGCAAGCTGCAGGGCACGGCTGACGTTTTCCGCGGTGAGCTTGGTCTGCCCGAGCATGGAGTAGTAAGACGCGAGATCGCCGAAAACCGTCGCGTCGCGCGGATTCACTTTGAGTCTTTCCTTGGCCAGCGCCACGGCTTTTTCCAAAGCCGGGGCCGCCCGGTCGCGGCGCCCGGCATAATAGTAGGCGTTGCCGAGGTTTCCCCAAACCACGTAGTCACGGTCGTCCAGGTCCAGGGCCCGGGTGTAGTCGCGGGCCGCATCGTCAAATTGCCGCAGCTCGAAGAACGTCGTCGCCAGGTTGGAATACGCCGCGTAGGTGGGGCGAATCGAAATCGAGCGCTGGAGCATCTCGATAGCCTCCGCGTAACGGCCTTCCTGGATGTAAGCGCCGCCCAGGTTACTCCAACCCCGGAAGCGGTCCGGGGCAAGCGCCACCACCCGGGCGAACATTTCCGCAGCTTCGGGAAAACGCCCATGACTGAAGTAGAAGGCGCCCAGGGAGTTGTAGCCCAGCCAATAGCGGGGGCGGAGGGCGATGGCCTGGCGGTAGGTGGCTTCGGCCTCCCGGGCATTGCCCAGACTGGCGTAAGCACCGGCCAGGCCGGCCACCGCATCATCGCGGGTGGGTTCCAGCTCCAGCGCCCGGCGGTATTGCCCCAAGGCCATCTCGTACTCCCCCGTCCCCCGCAGCACCTGCCCCAGGCAGGCGTGGCCCGTCGATTCCGTTTCGACCAGATTGACGGCCCGCTCGCAGTTGGTTTTGGAGAGCGTGCTCCACTGCGGGTCTTTTGTCGCCTCGTACTTCCGCCAATAGGCTTCGCCCAGTCCGGCCAGGGCCCGGGCGTAATAGGGGTCGCGCTGCAGGGCGCCGGTGAACTCGGAGATGGCCGCATCGATGTTCTCGGCCTTGTCGAACTCATCCAAGTATCCCCGCCCGCGCAGGTACTTTGCGTAGGCGTCAGACTCCGAGGTGCCCTGCCCGTGGAAGGATTGCTGTTCCTGGGGCTGCAGCTCAATCTCCAGCATCTCCAGCACACCGGAAGCCACCTTGCCTTCGAGGCCAATGGGGTCGGTTGACGCCGCGACGAATTCGTTCGCTCGAACTTGCCGGTTGTTTACGGCATCAATCAGGACCGGCATAACGTGAACACTACCGCCCGCCTGTTGCCAGGTTCCTTCAATCACCAGGTTCACGCCAAATTCCTTGCGCGCGTCCGCCGCCGTGGCCACGTGCCGGGCGCGCACTTCGCTTATGGGAATGACCTGGAATTGCGGCCTTTCGGTGAGCTGGGTGAGTTTGGCGCTCAACACCTCGCTGAGACCATCGGCAAAGGCCTGGGTGGCGGCATCCGCGCCTGCCACCGAAAACGGCAGCACGGCCACTTGCTTCTGCTCCGGGACCGGGTGCAGCGCCCGGTATACCCGGGGCCTCACCTGGGTTACCGCCACCCAGGCGAGAATCGCTAAAAGAAGCACGGACCCCAGGCCGAGCGCCCCTCGGCGGCGCAGCAGACCGGCGCGGGCCGGCTGCGGAGTCAATTCCCAGGAACGGGATTCCTGCACGGCTCGCAGGTCCAGCAACAACTCCCCTGCGTCCGGATAGCGCTGCGCGGGGTCTATGTGGAGCATCTTCGCGATGATGAGTTCAATCGCCGGCGGTAGCGTGAGGCCGTCGGGGACGGCGTCACCTGTGACCATGGACTCCGCAAGGCTGAGCTGGCCCGGAGGTCCCCCTGTGCAAGCCTCGTCAAACGTGACACCGAGCGAATAAATATCGGACCGGGCATCCGGCGCGTGACCCGTCAGAACCTCCGGAGCCATGTAGTTCGGGGTGCCGAAACGGCCCTTGAGCTCTCCGCTGGAGGTGGTGGCTCCGGCATCTTCCGCCGGCAGCCGTCGGGCGATGCCAAAGTCGAGGATCTTTACCTGTCCGGCCGGGGTCAGCATGATGTTTTCAGGTTTGATATCGCAGTGGACCACTCCCTTGCGGTGAGCCGTCGAAAGCGCGCCCGCGCACTGGATGGCAATATCGAGAAATTCCACGACCGGCAGGGGAGACCCCATTCTCTTGCGCAGGGTGGTTCCCTCGATGTACTCCATCAGCAGGAATGCCTCGTCGCCCTCTTCCAGAACGTCGTAGACGTGCGCAATGTGCGGATCATTCAGCGCGGAGGCGCGCCGGGCTTCGCGCAGCAGGCTGCTGCGGAAGCGCTCATCCGAGCGCATGCGGGGAGACAAGCGCTTCAATGCCACACGGCGCTTCAGTTTTGGATCGTCGGCCAGGAAGACCTCTCCCATTCCGCCGCCGCCCAAGCGGGCACAGATGCGAAACCGGCCCTGGACCAGTTTGCCGGCAAGATCTCCTTCGATGGTTTGGGAGGTCGAGCCACTGCCGTCCAATCCCTCGGTGGCCGCCGAGGTTTCCACCAGCGGGCGATCCAGGAATCCACGCGAGCGCTCGTCCTCAGCAATCATGCGCTCAACTTCGAGGCGCAACTCTTCGTCGCCCGCACAGGCATCCACAACGAAGGCGCGGCGTTTCTGCGGTTCGACTTCGAGCGCCGCGTCGAAAATTGCGCCGATTTGGCTCCAGCGTTTCGGGGTCATTTTTGCTCGACTCGGATCTGGCCGTGCAACCAATCTTTGGCACGTCTCCAATCCCGGTTGACCGTCTTGGGGGAAACCTGCAGGACCTCCGCCACCTCTTCCACGGAGAGTCCGCCGAAGTAACGCAACTCGACCACTCGACTCTCCCGCGGCGCAAATTCGGCAAGCTTTTCGAGCGCCTCATCCAGCGCCAGGAGGTCTGCGGAGCGGCCCTTGGCGAAGACCAGCGATTCCTCCAGCGAAAGCTTGGGCTCGCCACCGCCGCGCTTACGGGCGCGGTGGGCGCGCGCATAATCAATCAGGATGGAACGCATCGTCGTGGCGGCCACGGCAAGAAAGTGGGCGCGATTCTGCCAGTTCGCATCCTGCTGTTGGGAAAGTTGGAGGTAAGCTTCGTGCACCAGCGCCGTGGCCTGCAGGGTGTGGTTGGGGCGTTCGCGGCGCATGTAGCGAATGGCCAGGCGGTGGAGTTCGCCATAAGCGAGGGCGATCAGCTTAGATCGGGCGCTTTCGTTGCCCTCCCTCAATTCGAATAGTAGACGAGTGAACTGTCCCGGTGAGGACATAACCTTCACCCAACGCTAATAGTGAGGGACCCGAGGTAACAATGGGTCAGTTATACACCATCTTCCCCCCGGGGGGCGAGCCTATTTTTCGTTTTGACATCCGCTGAAATTCCGTCCGGATGCACGGTGCGTAATCTCGAACAATGCCATTCTTATCCTGTATGCTTGACGCTTCCGCACCGCGGTGAGACACTAGCCGCATCCGCCGTCGGTGGGTATCTATTGCCATGACTGCACGATGCACACTTTCTTCCGGCGTATTTGAGTCCCAGTGGGAGGTGGCCATGGATAGGCCTTCATATTGGCGTGGGGTGGAAGATCACAGGCATGATCGCCCCGGGGTGAGCATAGGCCGGTTCGCCGCCCTGCTGCTCTTTTCCCTTGTGGCTTTGCCGGGATTTGCGGCACGCGTGCCGGTGCGCGACGGCCAGACGGTAAATCTGAAGATCCGCAACATCCTCACCACGGACAATGTTCGGAAGAACGATGTGATTGAATTTGAGGTGGCACAGGATGTGGTGATCAACGGGCACGTGGTGATCGCCAAGGGGGCGATAGCGCACGGCAAGATTGTGGATGTGAAGGGCGCCTTCAAACCCCGGGCCAAAGATGCGGAAGTGATCTTCCGGTACTCGACGGTTCGCGCCGTTGACCGGCAGGACCTTCCCCTGCGCCCCCGGCCGGAAAAATCCAAGAAGGGCGGCGAAGAAGAGGTTCACGAAAGATCGGAGATTCCGGGGCAGATTACGCGAATTGTAGGAGCCGATAAAGGCAAAGAATACGATGCCTACGTCGACGGGTCGTTCACCGTCGATGCCTCCGATGCGATTGTTGGGGCATCGGTGGCGGCCCCGGCAACTCCGGCGCCCGCTCAGCCGAGTGCGCCCGCGGCGGCCCCCGCGGCTCCTCCCACGCCGGCCTCAGCCCTGGCAGCCACGGACGAAGGCCTGGCGCCATCGTCAGTGGAATTCGGCAGCACGCCCGATGGAGCGGAAATCGTCATCGACGGCAACATGGTGGGGAACACGCCCTCGACCTTGCGGTTGACCCCCGGGCACCATTCCATTGAAATTCGCATGGCGGGGTACCGGACGTGGTCGCGTAACATGGTGGTGGATCCGGAATCGCACCCCTCGGTGCGGGCGACGCTCATCAAGCAATAGAGGTAAGCTGTAGCGGCGGTCTCTGACCGCCGAATCGTCGATCGGAGATCGACGCTACAGTTTTCAGTACGGAGGGTTTGGCCATGAGAATCAGGCAAGCGTTGGTGGCGTGGGGGTTGGTGGTAGCCTGCGCGGGCGGCATGGCACAGGCGCAAGCGGCGCGCCTCGCCGACGGCACCGCGATCCGCGTGCGCCTGACGGCGGACCTGCTGAGTTCCCAGGCGGCGGTGGGCGCCCGGGTGGATATGGAAGTCGCGCAGCCCGTCATGTTGCAAGGTGGGGTGGCGATTCCCACAGGGGCAGTGGTGTGGGGCGCGATCCAGGATGTGAAAAAGGGTAAGTCTCTGCACTTCGATATCGAGGGCGTGCGGCTGCCCAATCAACAGACGGTAAAACTTCGTTGCAGTACGCACAAAACCGGCAATGCGGCGAAGGATGAGATCAAAGTTGAAACCCAGGTGGGCGGGGATCTGGGAGCGGCAAAGGGAAGTGAGTTTACCGCCTATCTGGATCAGGACGTGGATGTGAATGTAGCGGCAGCGCCCGCGGCGCCGGCGCAGCCCGCACCGGCGGTGGCTCCGGCTCCCGCGCCCCAACCCACCATGCCGGCTCCGGCCCCTGTGGCGACGCCCGCACCGGCGGCCGTTGCACCCGCCACTCCGCAAGCGGAGACCCCGCCCGCCACGCCGGCGCCCGTGGCCGCGCCGCCGGTGGCTTCGGCCCCGGCTGCTCCCACACCAGCGCCGGCTCCGCAGCCTGCTCCCGCCGCCCAGCCCAAGGAGTACATTACGGTTGAGTGTTTCTCGGATCCCACTGGCGCCGACATCATGATTGACGACGAGTTTCATGGAAGCACCCCCTCTATCCTCAAGCTTTTGCCGGGAAATCATCAAATCGAGTTTCGGCTGATGGGTTACAAGGCGCACTCCCAGCCCTTGAATCTGACGCCGGGGTCGGGGCTCCGCACCGTGCGGATGACTTTAGAGAAGCAGTAGGGGTGCGGCTTGCCGTACCCTCCTGGTTTGGTTGCGCGAGAAAGATGAAAGGGTGCGGCAAGTACGGGCACGCCATGGCGTGCCCGTACCACCCAAACCGCTGCCAGCTTCCAGAGCTTGGGCATGTTTACCACGCTGATCGCTATCCTCCTCACTCTCGTGCTGGTGGCGGGAGTGCCGGCCCTCTCTTACGCCACTGCCCACAACAGCGAAATCCGCAAGCTCCCTCGCCTGAACCTCTACCTTTCCGCCGTGTTCTCACAATGGCTTCTGGCCGTAGCGGCTCTGGGACTTGTGTTCCTGATCGCGCCCAAGGTTTTCGTGAAGGGTTTTGGCCCGATGCCGTTGCGCCCTGCCCTGGTGTGGAGCGCCGGCATCGCGGTGGTGGCGCTTCTGGGACTGGGCTTGGCGATCTGGTGCGAACGGCGCGGATGGTTGCCGCGAGAATCCGATCTGGTTTACCTGCTGATCCCGGAAACATCCCGCGAAAAGCTCTGGGCGGTTCTCATCGTCGCGCCCACCGCCGCGTTCTGCGAAGAATTCCTTTTCCGCGGCTATCTGCTGACGCAAATGCAGGACTGGCTCCACTCGCTCTGGTGGGCTTGGGTGGTGTCTTCCTTGGCATTTGGATTGGCGCATTGCTATCAGGGATGGAGCGGCATGACCCGCGCCGGATTGTTGGGCGCGCTGCTCGCCTATCCCGTGGTGCGATTCGGAAGTCTTTATCCCGCCATGCTTGCGCACTGGATGATTGACACGGCGGCGCTGGTGTGGCTCGGCCCCTGGATGATCAGTAAGGACACTGCAATCGAAGGGAGGATGCCCGAATGAAACTTCAACACGCCGTCGGCGCCGCGTTGGGAGCACTGGCACTGGCGCTCTCGCTGGGCGCGCAATCTGAACCTTGGGTGGTCATTCGCGCTGCAAAGCTCTTTGACTCGCAGCATGGGGTTTTCATCACCAACGCTGTCGTGGTAGTGCATGGCGAACGCATCGCTCAGGCCGGCGCCGCGGATCAGGTGAAGATTCCCGCCGGGGCGACGGAAATCAATCTCCATCAAGCCACGCTGCTGCCCGGATTGATCGACGCGCACACGCACCTGCTGCTGACGGGAGAATCAAATGGCCGATATGATGAGGAGCTCCTGAAAGAGTCCTACCAATACCGCACCATTGAAGCGGTGGTGAACGCCCGCAAGGACCTGGAAGCGGGATTCACCTCAATGCGCGACCTCGAAACCGAAGGGGCCATGTACAGCGACGTGGATGTGCGCGACGCCATCAACCGTGGACTGGTTCCCGGCCCGCGCCTGGAAGTGGCCACTCGCGCCCTTTCCACAACAGGTGGTTATGCCCTGGAGGGTTATTCGCCGGAAGTCACCGTGCCCTCGGGGGTCCAAAAAGTGGATTCGCCGTGGGCGGCGCGCCAGGCTGTGCGCGAGCAGATCAGCTACGGCGCCGACCTCATCAAGATTTATGGGACGCATCACTTCTCTTTCACCCCCGACGGCAAACTGGTGAGCGTTCCCACCTTCACGCTGGAGGAAGTTCAGGCCATCGTGGATGAGGCGCATCGCCTGGGCAAGAAAGTTGCGTGCCACGCTTATGGCGGACCCGGACTGCACATTTGCCTCGACGCCGGCGTGGATTCCATCGAGCATGGACTGGATTTGGACGAAGCCGGTCTCCAGGAGATGATTCAGAAGCACATCTACCTTGTCCCCACCCTCTATGTCTATGAGTTTGATTCCTCCGGCGACCTGAAGGCAACCGGGGGGAAAACCAGCCGCGCGCGCATTCATGAAGGGAGCTTCCGACGCGCCCTGGCGGCGGGCGTTACCATTGCTTTCGGGACCGACGTAGGGCCGTTCCCGCACGGCACGCAGGCCAAGGAATTTGCCTACATGGTTCGCTTTGGAATGAAACCCGTCGAGGCCATGCGCGCCGCCACCTGGTGGGCTGCCGACCTGATGGGGTGGCAGGACCGCGTTGGATCGGTGGCAGCCGGGACTTTTGCCGACCTGGTGGCCGTCGAGGGCGACCCTTCGAGCGATATCACCGAACTCGAGCGCGTGAAGTTCGTCATGAAAGGCGGGCAGGTGGTGAGGAATGATATCAAGTGAGGGCGCGAGCGGCAGCAAGCCCGCGCCCAGAGCGGGGGAAGGGGTTCAATTGTCAGTGTGTAGTTTTCCCCTTTGCCGAATGGCAATATGTGCGGACTGCCAAAACCGTCCCGCGAGACATCCTGGCAACCGGGGACCTCTTACGCGCCGCCGTCCGAAACCGGTTCGAGCTTGTGAACGATTTCGGCTTCTTCCAGGAGTTCTTCCGCCACCAAATTGCAGGCAATCCTCAGGCAGCCGGTCTCAAGACACTTGGGGCAATTCACGATGATGCGGTCAAAGAGGAAGTCGGATAATTGTTGCGTCGTAAAAACGCGTGCCATGGAGTAAATCCTCCATCCCTGCGAGGGGGGGTCACGTTCCAGGCACATTATACTCCTCTTGCGCGCAAGGGAGATTGAAACCTCAGGCGACGAAGGGGAGAAAGTTGTGCTAATCTAGGGAGCGTTTCCCACGCTAATGAGGTTTCACCGTGGGACCGCACTTATGGCCCTTATTGCGCCCTCTCTGTTGGCGGCAGATTTTGCCCGGCTCGGGGAGGCACTGCTCTTAATTAAAGAGGCTGGGGCGTCCATGGTTCACGTGGATGTGATGGACGGGCACTTTGTTCCCGACATCAGCGTGGGCCAGCCGGTCGTCAAGAGTTTGCGCAAGGCCACAGATCTGGTTTTGGATCTGCACCTTCTGGTGGAGCGGCCGGAACGGTACGTCCCGGAATTTATCGAGATCGGCGCGGACCGCATGGCAATTCATGCGGAGGCAACACCGAACCTGCACAAAGTTCTCGGGGTGATCCGGACCGGAGGCGTCAAGGCGGGTTTGGCGCTCAATCCTTCCACGGCGGTCGAATCGGTTCCCGACGCCCTGGGGGAAATTGATTATCTGCTGATTCTTTCGGCAGACCTGGGATTCGCAAATTCTTCGTTCCTCCCCCGGACGCTCGCCAAGGTTCAAACCGCCTGCGCCCTGCGCCGCGAAAGGCGTTTGGATTTCGCCATTGAGGTTGAGGGAGGCATCGGCGAGGAGCAGATTGAGGGGCTGGCTTTAGTCGGGGCAGACATCCTCGTGGCCGGTTCTGACATCTTTCAAAAGGACCCTAAGACGCGCTTGACGAGCATGATGCGTCGGGCAGCATGTGCGCATCAGATTTCCAGAGTTTGATACTCATCGAGGAGCTTGAATTCTGTTCAACGGACCCACAAAGATAACGGATGGAAATGCCCTGGTCATCGCCAGCGTGCTGGGGCTCGCTGTCGCGTTCCTTCCGGGCTGCGCGGCAGTTAACCGCCTGCACCACCCCGACCCCGGATTGGTGTTTGCCCCCGGCGAGCAACCGGACAAAGTTCTCTTCCAGAAGGCCACCAACGAAATCACCCACGGGCGATTCGACGTCGGGCGGTTGACCCTCCAAACCCTCATCAACACCTACCCCGATAGTGAATATCTTTCCAAAGCCAAGCTGGAGATCGCGAATTCGTACTACAACGAGGGCGGCGTTTCCGGCCTGACCCAGGCGGAGGCGGAATACAAGGATTTCATCACCTTTTTCCCCACCGCACCGGAGGCTCCGGAAGCGCAATTCCGCGTGGGCATGGCGCACTTCCGCCTGATGGCGAAATCCGACCGCGACCAGACAGAAGCTTTGGTGGCCGATGCGGAATTCAAGGAATTCCTGTTGAAGTATCCCGACAGCCCCATGATCTCGCGCGCCAAACGGCGCTTGCGGCAAACCCAGGAGGTGCTGGCGCAGGGCGACTACTACACCGCTAACTTCTATTACCTGCACGGCGCCTATCCCGCCGCGCGATCGCGCTTCCAGGAGATTATTGAGAAGTACCCGAACTTCAGTGGGGGAGACGCCGCGCTCTATTATCTGGGCCAGAGCCTGGAGCATTTGCGGAGAGCGCCCGAAGCGGTCCCCTATTACTCACATGTGATCACGGACTTTCCCCTGAGTCCGCTGGTTCCCCAGGCCAAAGAGCGGTTGACCGCGTTGAAGCAGCCCATTCCGCGGCCCACGCGCGCCATGCTGGCTCGCGCCCAAGCGGACGCAAGCCATCACATCGAGCGTGACTGGTTAAGCAGGCTGACCGGCATGATGTCAGGTGCTCCTGATACCAGCACCACCCTTTTTGGCCCGGTGCATCTGGGCGCCACGGGGAGTGGAATTGAGGCTGCGAAGGCGCAACCCGCCGCGCCGCCAGTAAATGCCACCATTGTCGCCACACCCGTAAACGAAAAGAGCGCGGAACCGGAGAAGCCCGCGGAGTCGACCACGCCTCCCAAAAACGACAGCGACAAGGCCAAGGAAAGTACCCCCGATAAAAGTCAGTCTCCCCCTGCGAAACCCGCGGAGCCTGCCAAAAAGAAGGGCCACTTTCACATCTTGAAGAAAATCGTAGACCCCTTTTAGTGGTGGGCCGCCACCCCCGGGGAAGTACCTTTTACGCGCTCAGCCGGTTAAAACCACGCCGCACCTGCCTAGGCCCCAGCCGGAACGGTTGCGCAAACTCAAGATTCCTAATCAGTTGCGCCTTGACTTCCACGTCTCATCATGGTATTTCTCAGACAAATTGGGTTTGGCGCAAAATAGGAGAATCCCGTGGCTCGGATTGTTCTGGTTGCCGACGACAGTCCCACCATTCAGAAGAAGGCATTGGGAATACTGAAGGGTGAAGGATTTGAGGTTGAAACCGTTTCTAACGGTGTGGCCGCAATCAAGCGGCTGGCAGTGCTGCATCCCGTGGTCATTCTCGCTGACGTCTCCATGCCGGGCAGAGATGGCTACGAAGTTTGCGAGTTTGTAAAGAAGTCGGCGGAACTCTCTCATGTGCCGGTATTGCTTGTCGCCAGCGATATGGAGCCTTACGACGATGCGCGGGGCGCGCAAGTGAAAGCGGACGGAATCATCAAGAAACCGTTTGAACCGCAAGAACTAATTTCCATCGTGATGAAATTTGCCGAGCAGTGCGAAGCGGCGGCGGCCCCGGTTTCTGCGCCCGCCCCACCGCCCCCGGCACCGGAGCCCGCCCAGGATTTTGCCGCTTTCAATGAACTCCCGGAGGAAACGCCGACCGTGGTGCAGCACGTGGCGCCGGATTTTTCTGGCGTCTCGGAAGGAGTCGCATTCGCTGAGCCCGCTGTGGAAGAAGCACCCGGTTATTCCACGGAGCCCCCATCGGCGGAAATAGAAGGGCAATACGCAGCGCCGCAAATGGAGCCGCCGCCGACAGAAATGGAAGGACAGTACGCGGCGCCGGAAGCGGAGGCGGAAATCGCTCTGGAACCTGCCCCCGCGCCGGAATTCGTCGACACAGTTCCTGCCCCCGAAGTGGAGAGTGCCCCTGCCGAGGAGACCCCCTTGGCCGTGGAGGAACCGCCCGCGCCCGCGCCCTTACCCCCATCTCCTCCTCCCCCGGAGCGAGCTCCATCGTTTCTCGAAGGGTTGGAGGCAGCCACGCCGGAGCCGGTCTTTATCGAGGAGCAGCCCACCTCCGAGCCCATGAGCAGTCCCGCGGAAGTTCGCACCATGATTTTCCGCGCTCCGTTGGAGATCGCGGAGCCGGTCTGGAAGGATGAGACCGTCCCTGCTCCCCCAGCGCCTGAAGCCGCCGGCGCCACCGCCTTGGAACCGCAACTCGAAGCCGAAGCCCCCGCTGCATCTCCGGAAACGCCGGTGGAACAACCTCCCCCGCCTCCGCACTTCGGTCCGTCTGTGACGGCCACCAGCCTCGATAGTTTCTCTCTGGACGATGCCACGGCGGGACAAGTGCACTTTGCTTCGGAAGCGGCGGAAGTTGCCCCCGTGGAAGTTGCGCATGCCGCGCCCGCGCCGGAGGCTCCCGCCACGGAAATTGCTCCACCGGAGCCCGCACCGGAAGCGGCCTCAACGGAAACCGTTCTCCCCGAGGCTCCGCCGGAAGCGGCGCCGTCCGAGCCTCCCGCCGAAGGCGGTGCGCCTCCCCCGCCCCTCGACTGGGGCTTGATATACACCGTCGTCCACAAAGTGGTGGTGAAGATGTCGCCCCCGGCCTTGCCGATGGAAGCGATGGAAGAAATGGCCAGACGGCTTGCCGACGAAATCGCCACGGAAATCACGGCGGAATCGTCTCCGCCTCCATCCTGATTTCCGGCTGATTCAATCCCTCGTCATTTAACGGGGACTTAGCTTGGCGAGGACATCGCTCCCTTTCGCGACGCCCGCCACTTCCTCTTTAGTAACCAACTGGTAGAACTCGCATTGCTGGCAATTGCTTAGCTTGGTTGCAAATGTCCCTTGCATCTTCCCACCGCAGAGTGTTCCAGCGATATACCAGCAAACCCTTCCGCCGTTTGTCCCGCCATTGGCGCCGCTAACCCGGGCTTCAGAAGCGGCAGGACACACGCCAAGTTCCGATGCTTTGGCTCCGCCGGGCTGGCGGCCGCACTTCTTGAACTCCCAACAATTCAATCTAGGCATATGGTCCCTCCCTCACCCGGGGCTACTTCCGGCGATAGTGCATGGCCCCCCCTTCTTGAATCGGCAGGATGCAAGCCCGACTTTAGCGTGGAATCGAGCTGCAGAGGGAAAGGAAAGCCCGGCGGGCCACGCAGAAGTTTGACTCCCTCCGACGCAGTCGGTATATTAATTTGATTTCAATCGCTTGCCGGACTTGTTCAGGAGAAGGTCCCTTTGGAAACTGAGATCCCCAAGGTTTATTCGCCGGAAAATATCGAACCCCGCTGGGCCCGCTCCTGGGTTGAGCACAGCCTGTATCGGCCCGCGGATGAAAGTCCCCGTCCGCATTTCTGCCTGGTGATTCCTCCGCCGAATATCACGGGGTCGCTCCACATGGGACATATGTTGGAGCATACGGAAATCGACATCCTGATGCGCTGGCACCGCATGCGCGGCGAAAACGTGCTCTGGCTGCCCGGCACGGATCATGCCGCCATCGCCACGCAAATGATCGTGGAGCGCGAATTGGGCCGCGAGGCACTGCCCGCCCTGGAGGGCTCGCAGGCAAAGAGCGCCTGGCAACGCGAAGGCCAGCGTCTGCGCACGGAAATGGGCCGGGAGAAATTTCTCGAGCGCTGCTGGAGGTGGAAGGAAGAAAATGGCGGGACCATTCGCCGGCAGATGGAGCGCCTGGGCGCCTCTGTGGATTGGACGCGTGACCGCTTCACCATGGATCCGGCATACACGCGCTCCGTGCAGGAAGTTTTCATCCGGCTTCATGAGGAAGGCTTGATTTATCGCGGGCAATACATTGTCAACTGGTGCCCGCGCTGTGGCACGGCGGTGTCCGATTTGGAGGTCATCCACGAAGACCGTCCTGGCCACCTGTGGTACATCCGCTATCCATTTGAGGATGTTCAGGGGCACCTCACCGTTGCAACCACCCGGCCAGAGACGATGTTGGGCGACACGGCAGTGGCCGTGAATCCTACCGACGAGCGTTACCAGTCCGCATGCGACCGCAAGATCCGTTTGCCTTTGTTGGGACGGATCATTCCCGTTGTCGCCGATGACTTTGTGGACCCCAAATTCGGCACCGGCGCGGTGAAGGTGACCCCCGCGCACGATCCCAATGACTATGCCATTTCTCAGCGGCACAACCTGGCGCGCGTGGTGGTTATTGATGAGCACGCGCGCATGACCGCCGACGCCGGGAAAGCCTACCAGGGGCTCGACCGCTTCGCGGCACGCGAAGCCGTTGTGCACGACCTGCGTGAACAGGGATTGCTGGAAAAAATCGAAGATTATCCGCTCAGCGTGGGAACGTGCCAGCGCTGCAGGACGGTGGTGGAGCCCCTGCTTTCCACGCAATGGTTTTTGAAAACGCAACCCCTGGCGGAGCCCGCCATTCGCGTTGTGGAGGACGGGCAAGTGCGCGTCACTCCCGACAACTACAAGAAGATTTATCTCGACTGGATGTACAAGATTCACGACTGGTGCATTTCCCGCCAAATCTGGTGGGGACATCGCATCCCGGCGTGGTATTGCGACGCCTGCGGTGAAGTCATCGTGGCTCGCCAGACACCCGCCCAGTGCCCCAAGTGCGCCAACACTTCTTTACGCGCGGATGCGGACACGCTTGACACCTGGTTCAGCTCCGGCCTCTGGCCCTTCGCCACCCTGGGTTGGCCGGAGGAGACCGCTGACTTGCGGCGGTTTTATCCCAACCAGTTGATGATCATGGGGTTCGATATCCTGTTTTTCTGGGGCGCGCGCATGATCATGCTGGGCCTGAAGTTCATGAAGGATGTGCCCTTCCGCGAGCTTTATATTCATGCCCTGGTGCGCGACGCCGAGCGGCAAAAAATGTCGAAGACCAAGGGCAACGTGCTGGATCCGCTGGAAGTCACGGAGAAATATGGGACGGACGCGGTGCGCTTCGCACTGGCCATCAGTGCGGCTCCGGGCACCGACATCGCATTTTCCGAGGATAAGGTCGAGTCGTATCGCGCTTTCGCCAATAAGATCTGGAACGCCGGGCGCTTCATCCTCATGAACCTCCAGAAAATGCCGGAGACGCTTCGCGCCCAACTGGCGCAGGCGCTGGAACCGATTCCCAGCCTGGGTTTTGAGCCCGTGGCCGCGGCCGAGCATCTGGTCCTGGCCGATCGCTGGATATTCTCACGCCTCGCGGCCGTGACCCGGGAAATGGAAGAGGCCCTCCGGGATTACCGTTTCCACGAGGCGGCGTTTAAGATCTATCACTTCTTCTGGCACGAGTTTTGCGATTGGTACGTGGAATGGGTCAAGCCGGAAATCACCCACCCGGCGGAGGGCGAGAAGGTGTCGCCCGCGGGGATCAACCTGGCACGCGTTTTTGAAGCGTCGCTGCACCTGCTTCACCCCTTCATGCCGTTCATCACGGAGGAGTTGTGGCATTTGCTTCCCCACCATCAGGCGGGGGCTTCCATTTCTTTAACAGATTTTTGCCTGGTCACCGAGCGCGTGGCCGATCCGATTTCGGAAAAGCAATTTGAAAAGGTTCAGGAACTGGTGGTGACGGCGCGCAACGCCAAGGCCGAAATGGGCCTGCAAAGGCAAAAGCCCAGCCTGCAAGTGGCCGCCGAGGATCTGCGGTTGCTGGAAATCTTCCGCGCCCACCAGGATGCCATTCTTCGTTTGGGGGCCTTGCAGGCGATGCACCTGACGCGGGGCCGTTTGGCGGCGGATTTGCCCGACGTGCGCTCCGGCGCCTCCTTCGATTTGCGTATTCTGCACGAGGAGAAAGTGGACCACGAGGCCGAACGCGTCCGCTTGCAAAAGGAAAAACAGAAGCTGGAGCAGCAACTTACGCAAGTGCGTGCGCAACTGGGCAACCAGGATTTTCTGGCGCGCGCGCCTCGGGAAATAGTGCGCGGCGCCGAGCATCGGCTGAAAGAACTCGAGGAGCATTACCGCAAAGTTCTGGAATCACTCGAAAGGTTGGGTTGAAAGGTGGGCGGCTATCTCAGTCCTCCGGCGGCGGGCGAGTCCCCGGAGTCCCTGGATTTTTCCTCCGAGGAACTCCGCGGCCTGGTTTTTCATGCTCTGGCGGAGGACCTGGGGCAGGGCGACCTGACGACGCGCGTCACGATTCCCGGGACGATGCAGGCTCAGGGCACTTTCAACAGCAAGCAGCGGCTGGTGGTGGCAGGATTGCCCATTGCGCGCATGGTGTTTGAAATTCTCGACTCCTCCCTGGAGTGGCAGGGCGGAGTGGATGAGGGGACGGAAGTCGGGCAGGGCACGCCGCTCGCCTCGATCCGCGGGGCAGCGGGTTCACTGCTGGCCGGCGAACGCGTAGCGCTGAATTTTCTGCAACACCTCAGCGGCATTGCTACCCATGCCCGCCGATTGAAAGAGGAGTTGGCGGGAACGCGCGCGGAGTTCCTTGACACGCGCAAGACCACCCCGGGCCTGCGCAGCCTGCAAAAATACGCGGTGCGCGTGGGTGGCGGGCGGAATCACCGCCTGCGTTTGGACGATGGCATTCTGATTAAGGGAAACCACCTGCGCCTGGTAGGAGGGATTCGCACCGCCGTCGAACGCGCGCTCCAGCAGCGCCCGGCGGGCTACCACGTGGAAGTGGAGATCACCTCACTGGAGGAGTTGGAGGATGCCATCACGGCCGGCGCCGATGGCGTGCTGCTTGATAACATGTCGCCGGCGGAAGTTCAGCAGTGCGTCCAACGCGCGGGGGGACGCGTACGCCTGGAGGTCTCGGGGGGCATCGATGCCGGTAATATTCGCGCCTACGCGGAGGCGGGAGTCGATTATATTTCCGTTGGCGCCCTTACTCACTCTGCCGCCGCGGTGGACATTAATTTTCGCATCGCACCGCTTTCGGAATCGGGGGATCCGGTGATCGGGTGATCTGATGATCGGGTGAACGGGAAAGCATCCGCGGCTTGCATTTGCTCACCCGATCTAAGAATCTCCGATCACCCGATAACTTACATGCACATGGTCACCGGTAGCACGGATCGCAGAATCGACAAGCTACTGCATCTTCTGGTGAAGAATGCCATGGTAGTAGTGCCGGGCCCGAAGATTGCCGCGGAGATCGGCGTTACGCGCCAGCAGGTTTGGACGTGGATTGAGAAACTGCGCTTGTTGGGGGTGGAGATCCGGGGAGTGCCGGCGGAGGGATATCAACTGGCGACCATCCCCGACATCCTCGTTCCCAGCCTGTTGCGGGCAGAACTGGGCGATCACCCCATCGGGCGCAACATTGTTCACTACTTTCGCACCGAATCCACCAACGCGGTGGCACTCCGGCTTGCGGCGGAAGGCGCCGAACACGGGACCGTGGTGGTAGCGGAGGAGCAAACTGCGGGGCGAGGGCGCTTGGGCCGCGCCTGGTATTCGGAGAAATCCAGCGGCATTTACGTGTCGATCATCCTGCGGCCGCCCCTTTCTCCTGCGGCCGCTCCCGTGCTCACGCTGATGGCGGGCTTGGCGGCGCAGAAGGCGGTAAACTCCACCACCGGACTGACGGTGGACATTCGGTGGCCGAACGATTTGCTGGTAAACGGGAAAAAGGTATGCGGCATTCTGACGGAAATGAGCGCCGAACTCGACCGCCTGCACGCCGTGGTGCTCGGCATCGGGATGAACGTGAATCACAGCCTGATGCCCGCGCCACTGGAGAGCATTGCCACGTCGCTTCGCATAGAGGCTCACCGGGGCATTTCTCGCGTCCAGGTTTTCGTCGCATTGTTGCGGGAACTGGAGCGCCATTATCAATTGCTGCTGAAGAATGGGAATCGAGCCATCACCGAACGCTGGGAAGCAGCCTCGACCTTTGCTCACGGCAAGCGCGTCCGCGTGTCCAACGCCGCGGGTGAAACGCCGGGGACCACGGCGGGCATCGATCTGAGCGGCGCGTTGAAAATCCAGTACGACGACGGCCGCCAGGAGTCCCTGGTGGCTGGCGAGGTGGTGGAACTGAAGTAGTCCCGTGTTCCAAGCAGCGCTCTCGGTGGATGTTGCCGCAACGACCAGAAGAAAATCGATGCTTCCAAGGTTGTGATGGATTTGGGGCAGCCTGCCTCGCGGGCTGCAATATGAAGGGCGTGCCCGCGATCTCAGAAGGCTCGAGTTGTCCTGACGTCCGCCGCGTGTGGGTTCGTTTGAATTGACCGCTTTGCCACGAATAGCTCTCAACTCGGTACCGGTGTGGACACCATATGCAGTTTTTCACAGTCATACGATAAGAGGCTGACCAAACCTCAATGTGCTCAGTAGAATCCTCGAAGATCTTCATCCTGCCTTCTTCGGTTTGATTCTCGAATATCTTCTGGTAGGTACCCGCGCGAACAGCGAATATCGCGAACGACGTATCACTACAATCGCCGCCGACGTGATAGGCGAAGGCCAGCATTTGAGTATTTCGATCAAAGGTAAACGGCACAATACCGGCAACGCCTCCCGAGATTTCGGTGTCAAACAGACTTGTGGCCTTGCCGGCATGTACCACATCCAGGTGCACCTCAAGGGAATTGTCCCCCTGATCGTAGAGCAAACATATTTCGCCATCTGGGGCCATTTGTGTATTGATGATGGCACGAAGGACAGCCCGCTCGGGTACAAACTGGCGCAGGGTGGGAGGGACCTTCAAGGGTGGCAGAGGGTCGCTCCACCCTCCGAAAGCCCCCACGTTTAGTTGGGGCTGAACTTGCGCAGCGGCTGGAACTGTGAGGTCAATCATCAACAAAGCCATTGCAGTTGCTAGAAATGCACGCATCTCATCACCCTTTGCCGGCCAACCATGCACTTCGGGTTATCTTCTTTTCACAATCCCATCGTCCTCCCATCGGTGGCCGCAGTCAGGACATCTCCACTTGTTCTTCACCTCAGGGGCGGACTCTCTTCGCAGTTCTGGGTCGAGCCCTTCGAGAATTACATCCTGAGAACCGCAGCGCGGGCAACGCACGTCATAGGCGCCCTCTTTCAGGAAGGCATCCTCTGGCTTTGGCTGAAGGTAGTTCCTGAGTCCGTTGATTACAAAATCCCGCTGGAACTTCATGACCTTGATTTCAACTTCATCGTCCCAGCTACCCTTATAATCATCAATATTCTCAACGTTGTCAGGACCCACATAGCATTTTACTCCAACGGTTTCGAGGACGTGCGCGACCTCGCGGGCTTCGGACGGACTGGATACGTCCCACACAGAAATCAAATCATAGGCATCTGGATCAAACCCTTGGGGCAGGGCGTCGCAATTCACGGGGTCCGGGGGGTTCTGCGCTGAGCATGTAGCTTCAGGGAGCTTGGTTCTCGCTTCCGCGCCCAGGCCTCGTGCGGGGCGCGTTGCACGTAACGCTTGGCGGGCAACTTCGACGGGGTCGTCCGCGAAAACTTGACTCTGCTTGGCCATCCCCCGTTTGGATATCTCGGCGCGTAAGACTTGCTGAGCAAGATCGGTCAAATCGTCGATCTGAGTCCACATCAACGCGATCTGCTCATCGCTCATCTCGCCATAACGCTCTTCCAGCTTGCGTTGCTCTTCTGCGGGCTCGACGTAATCCATAAATCACCCAGGGAGGGAAGGCGTTCCGCGGGCGTCCTGGCGGGAGAGTATACTTGAGGGATTTGCCGGCGGGAAGTGGCACGTCAACCGCCGAATCTGCGACGCCCGATGATAAATTCCGGTTGGCGCGCAATTCCCAATAGCATGATAAGATTTTTGTGGTAGGGCGACAGCGCGGTAACTGGCGCGGCCCATCGCACGGTGATTTGTTGTCTCAAAATAGGAAAGGCTCGGCGTGTGGAACCGCCTTCAGCAATGTTTATGGACAACTCCAACACCACAATTCTCGTCATCGACGTGGGAAACACCAACACCGTCCTGGGTTTGTACCAAGGCTCCACCCTGCGTGCGCTTTGGCGGCTGGCGACGAGCCGCGAGCAGACCGCTGACGAATACGGAATCTTGATTCACAACCTTTTCACTTTGGACAATCTCTCAGCCTCGGAGATTAGCGGAATTATGATTGCCAGCGTCGTGCCGCCACTGAATCATGTGCTGGGGGAGATGGCCAGGAAGTATTTCAAAATGGAACCGCTGTTCTTGGGGCCGGGAACGCGCACGGGCATGGCGATTCTGGTGGAAACTCCCCAAGAGGTGGGGGCGGACCGCATCGCGGACGCCGTGGCGGCCTATGAGAAATATGGCGGCCCGTGCATCGTGGTGGATCTGGGGACAGCCATCACCTTTGATTGCATTTCGGCAAAGGGTGAATACCTGGGCGGCGTCATCATGCCAGGAATCGGCATCGCCGCAGAGGCTCTGTTTCAGCGCACGGCCAAGCTGCCGCGTGTGGAAATCCGCGAGCCGGACCGCGTGATTGGCACCAATACCATCAATAGCATTCAGTCCGGCCTGTTTTACGGCGCGGTGGACTCGATCGACGGCATGCTGGACCGCCTCTGCGCGGTGTTGGGAAAACAGACCAGGGTTATCGCGACGGGAGGCCAGGCACCGTTGGTGGCGGGCGCGTCCAAGTATAAGCCTCCCATCGACTCTTCCTTGACGCTTGACGGCCTGCGCATTATCTACCATCGGAATCAGTCAGGGTCACGGAAAAGATAAGTGTCTGGTACGAGGTGTCAGGTTTCAGGAACCGGATTCCAAAAGTCGGAATCTCAGGCATGGCTCTTGTCCGGCCCCCCAGTTCCCAACGCCGACACCTCGTCTCTGACACCTGGCACCTGATACCTGACACCTGGATGTCCTGTGGAGAACTACTTCAACTACTTCACCGAAATCGAGGAACATTTTCGCAAGTGCCGCTCGGAACCCGTTCTGCTTTCACCACTCGATTGGGCGCTCATCGAATCGTGGAAGGAACAGGGATTCCCGTTGGAAGCGGTGCTGGCAGGAATCGACCGCTCCTTCGAGAAATTCAAAGCGGGAAAACGCAGCTATCGCAAGGTGAATACCCTGGCGTACTGCTCGCAGGAGGTGTTTCGCGCAGTGGAAGAATCGCGCGCCATGGCGGCGCAAGGGGGAACTCCCCACCCGGCGAAGGCTGAAGCCTCCGCCCCGTTCTCAGCGGAAGAGATTTCGCGTTTTCTGGCGCGCTGCGAAGGCGCAGTGGAGAGCGCGCGCCGGCAGGCACGGGAAGAAGGAAAGAAGGTTTTGGCAGAGGAATTGGCGGAGGCCGCCGGCGTGCTCCAAACCCTCGGGGCGCGCGCCCAAGGTGAGCCTGCGGGAAACTTGGAAGAAACTGAAAGGAATCTGACGGCGCTGGAAGAAAAGCTGAACGCGTCGCTGCTGCGTGGGACGGCAGTGGATGTTCTAGCGCAACTGCGCGCGGAGGTGGATCGAGGCCTCGTCCCCTATCGCCGCAAAATGGCGGCCGCGGAAGTGGATTTGCTGGAGCGGCGTTTCCTCAAGAATCGACTACTCGAACATTACCGAATCCCTCGGCTGAGCCTGTTTTACCTGTAATTGTTGATTCCGTGCTCGGTTCCCATAGACGGAATCGTTGGGTGTGTTATAAAGTGGTGATGTCGCGGAGGGGGTAATCATGAAACAACAAATCTTTTTGGCGCTCTTCCTTTCGATAATCATCCTGCCCGCCGCGGCATCCGCAAAGAAGCCCAGGGGCAAGATTTCAAATTTGGCGGCATTTTCCAAGGTCCGTAGTTACTGCGTGGACGCGAGCGATCTACCCAGCGATGAGGCTTACGATCTGAAACGGTTTATAAGTAATGAAAGCGGACCGAAAAAGTTGTTACCCAAGCTGCCGTGGTTGCTGGCATCTGATTGTTCGGAAGGCGCTCCCGGCGTTATTGTTCGTATCGAGTTTCAGCAGTTCTCTCCGGTCAATCCGTCCGCACAAGGTGAACCTCCGACCATCCGCGCCTATTTGCGGGTGTTCCAGGGTTCATCCTCACAGGCGCTTTACGAGGTCGAGAGTGCTCCTGCCAATGACACCATGGGCGCGATGTCGGACGCGCCCTTGACTGACCCGCTCGCAGTTCAGCGCTATGATGCCGTCTATGCGGCCTTCTGGTTTCTGATCGAAGATGTGCATCGGGTATCCCAAATGATTCCGAAGTGATAATCCGTGTCCCCACCCTTTGAATTCTCACCGGTCAAGTTGGTTTACGGCGGCGAGGCGCTGGGCTTCCAGGCTGGTCATACGGTTTTTGCCCCGCGTGTTCTGCCCGGCGAGCGCGCCGAGGTGGAAGAAGTGCGTCGGCAAAAAGGTGTGGTGCACGCGCGCCCGCTGCGAATTCTGGCGCCGTCGCCCGAACGCATCGAACCATTGTGTCCATACTTCGGCCGCTGCGGCGGCTGCCAGTACCAGCATCTTCCGCACGCAGCGCAGGTGGCGGCCAAAGGTGAAATCCTGCGCGAAACGCTCCGCCGGTTGGGCCAGGTGAAGTGGGAGAGGCCCATGCCCGTACACTCCGGCCACGCGTGGAACTATCGCAACCAGGCACAGTTGAAAGTTGGAAAGGTGGCGGACGGCGCGCCAGCGCTGGGATTTTTTGAGGCGGAGTCAAACCGCCTGATCCCCATTTATGCCTGCCCGATTCTTTCCCCTCGCCTGAACGCGCTGCTGGCGGTATTGCGTAGCGAGCCTTGGATCACCGCGCTCGCGAAGGGCCGCGGAGTGGAGCTTCTAGCCGATGATCGCGACGAGAAGGCCATGCTGACGCTCGCCGGGAGCTGGAATGTACAGGAGGCGGAAACGCTGGCCCACAGGTGCCTGGCGGAGCTCCCGGGCGTTGCGACCGTTGCCGTTGTGCAGGATGCAAGCGCGCGGGTTTTCGGCGAGCCACACCTCACCTATAGCGTGGGAGAGCATTCCTATCGCGTCAGCCCCATGTCCTTTTTCCAAAGCGCGCGCTTTCTGCTTCCCAAACTTGTGACGGCGGTTACAAAAGAAATATCCGGTGCGATGGCGATTGACCTATACGCCGGCGTGGGGCTCTTCACGCTGCCCTTGGCAAGGCAATTTGAACAAGTGATTGCGGTCGAGGCGAATCCGCAGGCAGCGGCAGACCTCGCGGCCAACGCGCGCGCCGTGCCCGGTAAGAAAATTCGTGCCGTCGCGGAGACAGTGTTTGATTTCCTGCGGCGCTGCGCACAGATGGAGCCCGAATTGGTGGTCATGGACCCTCCCCGCGCCGGCGTGGGCGCGGCCACCTTAAAGCTCCTCCTGGCTCTGCGGCCGAAGCGCCTGCACTACGTTTCCTGCAGCCCTCCCACCCTGGCCCGGGACTTGGGGTTCTTGCTCCAGCGCAGTTACCGTCTCGACAGCTTGGAACTGTTCGATTGCTTTCCTCAGACTTACCACATAGAATCCCTCTCCCGCCTCTCGCGAAGTGGCCCCGAAAGCGCTTGAGCGGTGAAAAATCAGCGCTAGCAAAAAGTGGCCCTGTGCCTGACCCGCTGTCTAACCACAAACCTCGATCCGGCTTCAAATCCCCCATGGCGGTGTTGGCGGCCAGCTTTGCTTTGGGGATTGCGGGGGCACATTCGTTCCGCATCACGGTGGGGATTCATTGGTTCCTCATTAGCGCGACTACCTGCATTCTCGTTGGACTGATCCTGCTGCGTGCGGGCTGGGGCCGCACAGCAGTGTGGTTTGCGCTGGCCAGCCTGATGTGCACCGGCGTAGCGGCGGCGCGCCGTTGGGACCAGCGATTCCCGCTGAATCACGTCCGTTATCTGCAATCCATGGGCGTGAATCTGAATGAGCTTGTGCATCTGAAGGGACGGGTGATCTCCTCCCCCTATCACACCGGATACGGATTGCAGTTCGACGTGGAGGCCCAGCAGATCGAGGCGGTCGGACACACTCACCTCGTCACCGGGAAGGTCCGCCTGCGGGTTCAGGGGCCGGTTGAGGGGGACGATTCCGAAGGCGGAAGTCCATCCGATCTCCGATATGGCGACGAGATTCAAACCCTCGTGCGACTCCGCCAGCCGCATATCTATCAAAACCCCGGCAGCTTCGATTTTCGCCGTTGGATGGAGGATATCGAAGACCTTTACTGGGTTGGAACCGTCAAGAATTCCCGGCTGGTGGAGAGAATGGGACATCCCGCAGGCTTCCATTTCGCGGAATTCCCGGAGCGCGCGCGCCAGCGCTTGCTTCGAGGTATCGATGACATCTATCCGCCATGGTCGGTCCAAGGTCGTAACGGCGCGGTGCTGAAGGCGGTGCTGTGGGGCGATCGGACGGCACTCGATTCCACCACCATCGAGGATTTTCGCAAGACGGGCCTTTATCACCTGCTCGTGATCGCCGGGCTGCACGTGGGCTTGCTCACGCTGCTCGTGGAATTCCTGCTGCGAGGGTTGGGATTCCGGCGGGTGGCCCGTTCATTTATCGTGCTGGGTTTCCTGGTGGTCTACGCTTTTCTGGTCGAGCAGCGCGCACCCACGCTGCGTGCCACGCTGATGATTGGGCTTTATCTCTTGGCGCGCATTCTCGACCGTGACCATTCCCCTCTGAATGCCATTGGCGGCGTGGCTCTGATCCTCCTCTATCTCCGTCCAGCGTGGCTGTTCGAATCAGGATTTCAACTTTCCTTCGCCGCGGCGCTGCTGATAGTCTGCGTCGCCGTCCCAATTCTGGAGCGCACCACCGAACCCTACCGCCGGGCCCTGCGGCGCCCGGACGATGTGCTGCTGGACGATTACTTTTCGCCGCGTATCGCCCAAGCTCGTCTGGATTTGCGCGCACTAATTCAGGCGCTGCGGCGCCGCGTGAGTTTCTTGGAGCGTTATCCTGCCCTCGCGCGCCACATGGTCGTCGCGCCCCTGAAGCTTTTGCTATGGGTCGCCAATATCCTGATTTTTTCCGCCGTATTGCAACTGGGATTGCTTTTGCCGATGGTTGAGATTTTTCATCGCGTGACATTTGCGGGTGTGGGGTTGAACGCCCTCGCGATACCGGTCATGACTCTGCTTCTGGCGCTCGCCTTGCCGATCAATTTGCTGAGCGTTGTGTCACCAACGGTGGCAGCCGTCCCGGCCAAGGTGCTGAGCGTGGTCATGGCCTCGCTCTTTGACATGACGCATCTGCCCGGACTCGCGGCGTGGCTTTCCTACCGCATGCCGGCACCGCCGCTCTGGGTGGTGTGGGGATTCTGCGCGGCGTTTGTGTTGGCGGGCCTGGCTCTCTCTTTTGCACGGCGAGCCGTCGGTGCGGCGCTGGCGGCTTGCGCGGTTTTTGTGGTTCTGGTGGCAGTTCATCCCTTTGCGCCCCGCTTGCCGCGCGGTGTGCTGCAATTGACCGCGCTGGATTGCGGCGCCGGTGACGCGCTTTTTCTGGTGCTTCCGGATGAAACCACGATGTTGCTAGATGCGGGAGGCAGCCGGGTGCGAGGAGCACAGGAGGGAGGGTTTCAAGGCCGACGCTGGGATTCGGGCGAGGATATTGTTTCACCTTACCTGTGGTCGCTGGGAATCAAGAAGATCGATGTTGTGGCTCTAACCCGCCCACACCCGGACCAAGTCGGGGGACTCTACGCCGTCCTGGAAAATTTCCGCGTGGGCGAGTTTTGGCACGCCCCCCAACCAGAGACTCCTGAGTACGACGCGCTATTGGAGATGGTGGCTGAACACGGGATCCCGACTCGAACCCTCATGGCGGGCGATGAACTATCATACGGCGATGCGTCAATTCGAGTGCTATGGCCGGGACCTGATCCCCCTTCCCAAAGCCCATCCCTGGACGACAACTCGCTGGTCATGCGGATTAGCGGGGGAGGAATGAACTTCCTGCTGCCGGGAGACGCGGGCAGAAATGCGCAAAAGGAGATTCTCGCCTCGCGCGAACAGATTGAAAGCGAGGTACTCAAAGTGGCGCATCATGGGTCGAAGTCATCCACCAGCAAGGAATTTCTTGAGCGCGTTGCTCCTCGCGTGGCGATTATCAGCTCTGAGGCCGGGGGAGGCTCACCGAACACGGAGACGCTGGAGATTCTGCAAAACGCCGGCGCCAGAATTTTCCGTACCGACACCGACGGCGCCACGACCGTGGAATGGAAGGATGGGTCGCTGGTGGTCCGTACCTACACGCGTTCGGAAGCAGTGGTCATGACGGGTAAGGGCAATCCGACCCTGCCACGCTAGCATGCCCTAACCCATAGCTTTCGCGTTTGGCGAGGTTGTAGTTCAGGCCACACTCAGAGCAGCGTCACCGTGCAAAATTGCCGTGGCGCTTCCGGTGGCGAGGTGACTCTCTTTCTGGCGCCGCCCGCTTCTAATTCAGCCGCAACATAGTAATCCAGTAAAGGGCACGTGGTATCGCGCCATTGCAGCTCGGCGGTGTAGGTCCGCCTTTGCACCAATTTCATGGGCGATGGGCTCCAAGCTTGCGTGTCCTGCGCGCGGGTGAACAGCGTGGCGCGCACCACCTTGGCTGGCCCGGGAACCACCACGGTGATCCGAACGCGCTCGCCTTTACGGAGCACGGTTGGACGCGTGGGCACAAAGGCCCGCGACTCGGCCTTGCCATCGGCCTCCCGCGCTTCCGCAAACGATCGTTCCACTTCCGGCGGCAGCTCTCCCAGAAATTCTTTCATCGAGGCGCGCATCCGATACAACGCCAGGCGCTCATACTTGTTGTGCATCGAAGCCAGTTGTCCTTGATCGTTGCGCGTGCTCACAATTTCCTGATAGTCAAAAAAAACTTCGCGGACCATGGGCGCCAATTGCAGCCAAAGTGGGACGCCGTCCGCTAAGATCAGTTTGCGCGCATCATCGGCCTGGTTTTGCTTCTTTAATTCGCTCGCCTTTTGGAGCTTCAAGTGTAGGCGCTGGGCCAGTGACCATGACTCGGAATAGGGAGTGAGCAATTCCACAAATCTTGTCAAGTAATTCAGCCGCTCATGCTCAGCCGGGCTGGAAGCAGCATCGGTGAGGGCGCGAAGTTGGCGCGCCACCTCGGCTTGCGATTTCTTTACACTTTCGGAGGGTTCGTGCTTGTCCCAAAACTGGAAGCCTTCATCATAGTCGCCGGAGTATTCTTTGATTTGGCTGTGACCATTTTCCATCAGCCCCGTCCACGAGCAGAGAATCAGCCGGTCTCGGTCCGTGTCTTCGAGGGTTTCAGCTAGCGCTGAGGCTCGCGGCGCGCGTGCCTGGGCGAAAGCGAAACGGTGGAAAAATTTAGTGGGAGTCAGACCCTTGTCCCACGAGTAGCCGGATTGAAAGCCTACGTCAACATCCATAATCCGATGCCGCCAATGAATCCCCAATAGTCCCTGGCAGCCGTATTGTTCTGCCAAATCCATATCGCGCACGAAGCGGGCCACGTGGAATTGCGGCATCCACATTCCAGGATCGTCCTCCAGCCAGGGAATCGGCCAGCGCTCGCGGCCTTCGAGTTTGCCGTACTCCTCACTGACCGGGTCCCAGCCCAGGTTGTCACTTAAAGAGGAAAAAATGATGTCCTCCGGCAGGGCTTTATGAAATTGCTCGAAGTGCCGCACCACTCCGCCCCAACCCGAAATCACCAGGCGCTTCTCCGGCGCGTGGCGCTTCAGGAAATCGTACGCTTGCTTAAAGGGCGTGACGGAAAGAGGGACTTTCCGCTTCTGGCTGTCCCAACTCATCCCTTCGTCTTCCCACAGCCAAACGTAGTCCACCATGGGATAGGCTTCCAGGAGGCTGGCCAGGCGCGCTTCCAGGATGTCCTTGGCCGTCACCGACTCGGGGTCGATGCGCGGACCGGGAGTCTTGTCATCAACCGGCATGTGCGCTTCCGGCGGCGTGGCGCGGAAAATTTCGTCGGGGATATGGTAGGGCTCAAATCCCACGCCCGTCCGGATGCCCAATTGCTTGGCATACTGATAAGCCTCGCCCCAAAGCCGCTGCGCAAGTTCCTGAGCCTCCCAAGTGTTCCGCGCCTGGGTGGTGGCTTCCGCTCCAAAAACTTCGTCGGCGAAGAAGTCAGCGCCGCCCATGCCGTAGTGCGAGGTTCGTTCCGGCAGATATCCCCAGCGGTTCGTCGCCGTGGTGTCGGTGTAAGCGATGTGGCCGGCCCCCGCGTACTCAAAGGAATGGAACGACTCCGCCCACTGGTTCGCGCCGGTATAGACGTGCACTCCCAGGGTGTTGAACCGCATGCGCACCATGGCTTCCAGGTAGGCGCGCCAGTCTTCGCGGTTGTAAACCGTGACGCAATTCAGGAAATCCGGCCAGGGCACCAATCCGCGAGCGCCAAATCGTGGCTGCGCCTTCCAAGCGTGGCCGGCGGGCGGAATGTTGAGAATGTGCGAAGGCTCCAGAGGGTAGACCTCTCCGTCCAATCCAAAAAACGCTCCCTGGCGCTCCAGAAAACCAAATACGCTGTAGAGAATCGCCTGCGGTGTGGCGCCGGTGAAATTAAGCCGCAAAGGTTTACCGGGGCCGGATTCGTTGGAGATTTCGTAGGTCTCAGGCAGCCGGATGCTCTGCCGGCTTGTCGAAAAAGAGAACACCAGGCTGGACGCGGGCGGTTGCCCTTGCCCGGCCACCGCCTGCACAGGATCCCGGGCAAGGCCCAGGTTGCGTAGACCGCGCGCCAATTCGCGCGACGCCCACTGCCCCTGGAATCCCGACTGCGGCTCGCGCACGATCCATACGGGATCCCTCGCTCCGAAGGTGGCCCGCATCACCAGTGCATTTGATTCCGGGGCCGCCCCGCCCGGCTTCTGCTCCGCGCTTGCCGATTCTGACGGAGACACTCCCGGAATCAATGGTGCGACTCCCAGCCCGAGCGCTGAGTCGCGAAGGAATTTGCGGCGACCAATGCGTAAGAATGGGTTCATAGTAGGGCACCTTGGGAAGTTATCGGTCATCAGTCGTCAGCTCTCACGACGCTTTTACTGACAACTGACGACTGACAACTGACGACTTTTTATTGCAGCAACTTAATCTCCTGCAAAGTCATCCCATAACCGCCGCCGGGAGGAATGGCGCGGTGGTGGGTATTCCAATTGGGATTGCCATTCGAAAAATTCGCCGCGTAGCAGAGCCACGCCGTCCGCCCGTCGGCGCTGATGAACTTGGAGGGGATATTCACAAAGTAGGCCTGCTCGCCGAACTCGTGCATGTACACCACCAGGTTCCAGGGGCCGGCGACGTGCTCGGACTCCAGAATATAGGTATTAAACTTGGAAATGGTATTGCCTCCGTCGGTGATGCACATCAGGAATTTCTTGAGCGGCGCGTCATAAGTCATGGTGACGCAGCCACAATTGTTGTTCCAGTCAACGAGCGGCTTGATTTTCGCGAATTCCCGCGTCCAGATGGGCTGTTGCTTGGCGTCGTATCCTGCAAAGAACTCATACTTCGCGCGATCGTTCATATTATGAATACTGGGCCTGACCCGCGCCATGTAGATCTGGTCCCCGGTAATCCAACTGAGATTGGCGGGCCGGGGGTTGGAGTCGGGATCGGTGGCGCCCTGCCCCACCAGGTAAGCTTTCCCGTCGGGGGAATACTGCATGTCTTTTCCGAAGTCCACAATGTGCGGGGAGCCCATTTTCACCGGCCCGCCCGGGCTGGCAGGCTCGCCAAACAAGGGGTTGGCCGGCGTGTGCGGCGTGTCGTGCCACGTCTTCCCGTAATCCAGGGAGTAGCGGTATCCCACAAACGGCCCGAGGATATCCCAGTTCAATCCTTTGCCGGGGTCGTGGTCGGAATCCAGCAGGCAATAGGTTCCGTAGTACCACACGCCCTTATAAACAAGGCTGCCGCAAGGGTACCGCCCCTCATAGGGAGCAGGGTCACCAGGATAAACGCCGGCATCGATAAATTCCAAATGCAGCGGATCATCGCCCCTGATCGTGGCGTAACCCGTGGTCGCCTTTTTGCCACCGGAAAAGGAGTGAACGTCGCCTACTTTGCCGTCCGTCCAGGGGGAATACAAGTTCCCGTTGGCGGCCCAGGATGGATACCAGGTGTCCGCGTTCGCATAGCGAATGTGCCGCCCGGTGAAGGCAACGCCGGTGATGTCGGTGGACTTTTGGAATGGGCAGTCCGCCGGCGGCTCGGAAGGCCATACCATGTAGGGGAAGGGTTGTTCCTGCGCCGCGCACACGTGTCTCGCGTGGAGGTTCCACAAAATGATTGCCGGGCCCATGATGACAAACGCTAAGAAAATCCGGAGGTCAGCCGATGTTCGAAAACGACTTACCAACATGTTATTAGACCGTTCCTTCCCGCCCCTCGATTAAGAAGTGCGAACTCTTACAGTTCCCGAAGTAAAATCTTCCGGAAGGATAATAGACCCATCGGAGCGGTGTTCAAGCCTCTTTCCATCCAGTTCCGCGCGTTTTATTTTTCCGCTGCCCTCGATGTTGAGGCGCAGGCGGCCCTGGCGGAATCGCAAGTCGGCGGTGGCAGACCCGTTTCCGGGGTAAAGCGCCGGCCGGATCACCACCTGGGAGCCTTCGAAGCGAACTCCCAGAACGTGGCGCACCGTAAACAGTGCAATCTCCCCGCTGGTCCAGGGAATGAGCCCGCAGAGCACCTCCGCGGTCGAGCGCAAAAGAGGTAACTCCTCAAACCAGAAGCCCGTCCTTCCACCCTGAACGGAATTCAACCATTCCAGCACACGCCGGCTGCTCTCATACAAACCCGCCTCGTGCAGCGCGCGCAGGATAAAACAACTGGCGAAGGGCCAGGGGCCCGGGGCATCCTGCTCCGAGCTTGAGTTGTAACGCTCGTGACCTCCGCCGAACCAACGCATGTTCCACAGGGCCTCGACTTCACCCAGGGTTTTCAAAGCGAGAGGGGAACGTGGGTCGACCAGGCGCAGGGCAATCGGCAGCGCCATGGTGGCGTCCGGGTAAAGGCGATTGTGTTTTTCACTTCGAAAGGGCACGTCGGGAGTTGAGCCGTGCCCGGTGGAAACCATGTCCGCCACTTCACCCGTCACATTCCGCCGCTTGATGAAATGCTCATCCACCACCAGAGCCCGCGTGGGATGTGACAGCATGGATTGCAGGGTGCGTTCCGCTTCCATCCTCCACCTATCTGCCTGATCTTCCGCTCCCAGCGCGGGCGCCAGGTCGGCAGCATCGCGCAGTCCCAAAACCAGATAGGTCTGATAGGAGAGCTCATAAGCGTCACGAAAGGCGCGCTCCCAAAACTCCCGGCGGTTGTGCACCATGCCCGTCTCATCGCGGAAGAGCGGTTGCAAGGGCCGGGCAATGAGTGCCAGCAACTTCTTTCGATGCTCCCGCACCAGAGAATCGTCGCCCGTCCAATCCCGATAGCTCTTGAGCGCGTGCAGTAATTCTCCCATCTGGTCCAGCTCTTCATGATCGGGCTGGACGTACTGGTTGGCGATGGCCGTCGCGCCCTCGTCGTTGATCAAGTTGGTCAACACCCAATTCAACGCCGCGCGGGCCAGCTCGAAATGCCCCGCGTGTAATGCTCCCAAGGCGCTGTTGGAAGTGTCGCGCACCCACTGCCGGCCGTATTCGAGGATCCCGGCGTTCATGGTCCCATCATCGGCAATCATGCCGGGAAGGCCACAGCGGGCCTTGTTATAGATATCCACCAGGGTCTTGTCGGGCGTTTCGAGCGTGGAACTCATCGCCCACGTGGACTTGGTCTTTCTCCGTGCTTGACGGAGCTGGTCGCTCAGCGAACTGCCTTGCGCCAGGAGCGCATCCATACCTTGATCAGGAATTTGAAAGAAATGCAAAACCTCGAAGGAATCTTTGGTTTGCGGGCTCACCGTCAGCGGACCGATCCCGATGGTTCCCTGCTCCGCGTCGGTGCGCACGGACGTTATACCGGGCACGGCAATGCCACAGCCGTATTTTTCGTCGATCTGCGCCAGGATTGTTCCGCTGGAGCGAAACTGCCCACGCGGCAAAGCGAGCGTGAGGTTCACGAGCTCCTCACCCGCCAGGCTCGCACCTTCCAATCGTATCGTTCGCAGAAACGCCCCGGCCCCGGCCAAGGCCGCCACTCGCTCCCTAACGCGAACACCTCCCGCCCACCACACGACCTCCACGGCGGGTATGCCGTCAACGTTGACCCAGCGCCACTCCGTCTGCTCTCCGAAAGCGGTAAAGGAGAATCCCCCCAGCTCAACCTGGAGAGCGCTCATCGCAAACCCGGTCTCCGGATCAAAGTTGAAGGCGCGCGCCTTTTTTCCGCTCTGCATGGCGTTCTCGGCGTCGAAATAGATCCACGTGAACGCGGGCCCCAGGTCGACACGATCCATTTGCAGAACCATCTTGGCGCGGCCACTGCGCAAAACAAAATATTCCCGCCCGTAAAGGTATGGAAACTTGATGAGCTCCACGAGGGCAGCGGGCGAAAGGTTGGCCTCAGCCTGTTGCGGGGGCGAAGCCTTGAGGCCCGCGGCTGGGACCCCTAGCGATAGGGCAGAAGCTCCTGCCATCTCCATGAATGCTCTGCGCTGTATCTTCATAAAGTCCTACCCTTGATGCTCGGATTGCGCGACTCGGATTGCGCAGAGCAAAGCTCTGCGCTCGAGTACTGCGGAGCCATGCTCCGCGCGCAATTGCCGCAGAGCTTTGCTCTGCGCAATCCGGCGCAATATCAACTTTTCTTCTCTAGCACCAGAACCCAATCTGCGTACGTCGGCGTGATGGGCGCCGGCCACGCGCCGGCGGAATCCGGCGTCACATCACCAATGTCATGCTGCTTTCCCGACTTGGGATCAAAATAGAAGGCGCGATAAGAAATTCCGGGTTCGAGGCTTTTCACCGTGGGCGGATTCCATGCCGGGGGAATGAAGATGACGCGGACTTCTCCGGGAACCCCCGCGGCGTAGGGCAGCTCGTAGTTCTCCTTGCTCCAGTGCGGGTCCACCCACTCCGCATGCGGATCGAACCGCCACCACGGGTAGCGCATCAGCAGTCCCTTGCTGAAACCGATGTGCTGCGAGCCGGGGAGCCGCGCGGCTACGTCCCAGGGCACATCACCCCACGTACGTCCGTGCGGGGAAGGGCCGAAGGGCTTTTCGCGCGTGTTTACCTGCCAAATGCCGTTGGCGCCGTAAGTGTGCCCTCCCGCGCCGTTCAGGATGCAAGTCCAAAACATAAAACGTTGGATTTCCTGCCGGCTCGCTTCCATGATCCCCTCGTAGCACACTTCCCCGGCCAATACCGGAATGCGCGGAGTCTTCAGTTGCGCGCTGGTGATCAGGTTTTCCGTGTTGGGGATGCTCTTGCGATCGCCGTGGCCGGTCTGCAACATGTCGAAACCCAGCACCGCCGGATCCAGGACTTCGCTGCGGCCGTTGTGAATTGTCACGGCATGGTGATACGGATCGATGCTGTGGACATACTTTGAAACTTCCGTCCAGCCCTCCTTTTGCGCGGCCACGTCCTCCTTTTTGGTTTTCGAAAGGTAATAGGGCATGGCCCCCTCGCCCGCCAAACACCAGAACACCGGGTAAGCCCCCCAGCGCGCGATCAGATACCGCCAATGTTTCTTGATTTTGGGAATGCCCATGATGGGCAGGAAGTAACCCCAGCAGGCGACAATGCAGGGTGACAAACCACTCTCGATGAGGTACTGGATGCGCAGGTCGGCCGCGTCGAAATATTTGGGATTAATGCGCGCGTAATCCGCTTCCCAGGGGAATCCCCCTTCGTTCGCTCCCCGCGGGTCGAAGGGCGGCATGTCCGGATACAACCCGGCGATGATTTGAATGACGGTGAAGCCTTTCTTTACGCGGTCGGCCGCCAACTCTTGAATGTCCTCCGGCCAGCGCAAACGGCCGCAAAGGCCCATCCACCACGTGTCCCCCAGCCAGAAGAATGGCGTCCCGTCTTCGTGCTCGAAGTGGCGTTGGTCAGCGGCGACGCGGATGGGGCCGTGCTTGCGCAGAGGGTTGTCCCCCTTATACTCCGTGACCTCCAGGGTGCCGTGACGCCCATGTAAATCACCGCTGTCGCTCGAGACGGTCCGGTAGGTGTAACGGCCTGCAACCCCGGGGGAGAATCGAATCCGCCAGGTTTGTTCGCCCGCCCAGAAAGCCGGGACTGTGTGCTCGCGCCCTTCCGGGTCCGTGAACACCACGTCTAATTCCATATCGTTGAACGGGTCGGCGTAGGCTTTCTCTGAGCTGTACGACCATTCCGCCACGCAGTGGGCAATTCCATAGCGCGCGGGATCCTCAACCGCGAGGGTTTTCCCCTTGGGGCCTTCCTTCACTTTGGCGGCCCCACCTGCGGCATTCGCCGCAATGGGGGCAGACCCTGCCGCCAGAGTTACTCCCGCCTTTTCCAAAAAAGATCGCCGGCTGACTTTGCTCATTTCATCCTCTTTCTTTGGGTAGTGCCCAATTCACAGATTCACGACGGCGCGTCGCCATAATAACCGTCTCCGAGCGGCCGCGCACTCTCCTTCCACCAGCGCTCCACAACCCACGCCTCAACCTGCGGCTCCACGTTTTCCGGAAGGTAAGCTTGCACGACAAATTGCAATTTCTTTCCTGACCACTCAGGGTTCAAGCGTAATTTGTAAACGACCCACGCACATCCCATATTTTGGGTGTTTCCATACTGGCGCGCGTCCGGCACGGGAATAAGCTGGACCTTCTGTTCGCCGATGTACGCCACCACCTGGACAATCTCCGCCACCGCGGGCGAATACAGCCACTCGACGTCGCCCTTATGCAGTTTAATCGGAATCGCCAGGATGTGCGTCCCGCCATCAAGCGGGGGCAGCGTGGCCGTCCACGCCTGCGATTGCTTTTTGAAACTCTGTTTCTCAAATCGCGCAGCGTCGGCAAAACGGATATTCATCCAATCCGCTTCCGGCGTAGGCTTGAGGTTCAGGGCCTGGCCGGCAGCGGCTGCCTGCTCCGCCGACCCACGCCCGGGAAAATTAACGATGGCGCCATCGGCGGGCCGCGCTTCCAGCATGAGCACCTCAAAGGGTCGCAACCAGACATCAACTGTCTCACCTGCGTTGAAACGTCCTCCGTCTTCTTTGGCGATCCGTGTCTGGTCCGGGAAGTGAGAGAATATCTCCATGGGCGTGCCGGGGGGAACTTCCAAACCAACCTCCGGACCCAGCACCAGCGCGGCTTTGCGCGCCGCGAAGTGCATATTGTTGATGAACAGAAATCCCTGCGCACCGCGCACGTTGGCATAGCCATAAACTTCGTTCTTCCAGGGATCGCCCAGGATGTTCCGCCGCCTTAAGAAAAGGGACTCGTTCCCTTTGACGAGCGAATCGATTCGCTTCAGGAATTCAACATCTTCATCGTTGAGAAGATAGATGTCGCTCCAAATCTGCGGGAAAAGCAGGTTTCCCCTTCCCAGGTCCATGATCAGCGCTTCCCTCCAGCGCTCGTTGCCCATAAAATTTCCCCAGCGAATATCCGACAGCCAAATGCCCAGGCTATCCTTATTAATGGGGGGGATGGTTTTGGCGAATTGGGTGCTTTGATCCAAATTCAAGGTGACAGAGTCGCGGTAATGAAGCGATGGGAACCAGCTTGTCGCGGACCCCTCCATGTAAAGCCCGGATTCAAAAATGGAGTCCCCGTGCAGGGCGAAAAAGGGCGAGCGGACTCCCCAGTACCACATGACGTAAACATCGGGATCGGCCAGGCGGGCGCGGGCGGCGATGTCAAGCAGGCGGTCGTACATGGCTTCCACCGAGTATTTTCCCGGCAGGTGGTCGTGCGCGGTGCTGTTGCAGTAGTAAAAGCCATTATCCAGCTTGAAGAACTTTAGATGGTTTTCCTTAATGTGGTAAAGGACGGCATCGCGCAGGATGTGGAAATAGGGCTCCGAGGCAATGCAAAGCTGCTCCGTTACGCCGCCGTTGGCGATGTAACCGTTGCGATAAGCCACCTGGGAAGGCTGTGGTGGCTCGTCGCTTCCCGCGTGGGGAATGATGCTGGGCACGATGGCAGGATTTTCGCCGCACGACCATCCCCCACCCGTCGTCGAGAACCAAAGCCCGAACTTCATCCCCAGGCCCTTCACGCGTTCCACGATTTTGCCCGGTCCGGTGGGAAAACACTGTGGCGCGAAGCGGGTCAGGTCCGAGGCGTGATCCATCCAGCCGGTGTCCAGGGTGAAGTAATCAAACTTGAATCCCTGCTTCTGCCACTTTTCGAGAACGTTGAGCACGTCCAAAGCCTGCTCGTCATCCAGCGCCCCGCACCCTCCCCATTGGTTGTTGATTCCGTACGGCGTGAAGAGGGAGAGCGCCTGCTTCTTTCGCGGGCTCTTTTCCTGAATGTAGGAAGTGAACTGGTCAAGCGCCGCGCCCGCCTTGGAAACGCCGAGCAGCGCCACATTGCTGCGCCACTTGCCGCCGGGTGGCAGGCGGCGCCCAGGGAAATGCATCAGTCGCACGCGCCCGCCTTCCCCAGGAACTTCGTGGCCTTGATTCAAGCCGGCGGGGTGTTCGAGGGCGGCGAAGGCTTCGTCAGCAAGAAAGATGGGCGCCCCGGGGCCGCCCTCGGTGACTGGCAGGCTGCTGGCAAAGTCGTCGAGCTGCGCATCCAGCAGCACGAGTTCTTTGCCGGCAGAGTTCTCAATCTCCAACCACTTGCGCCGGGTCACGCCGGAAAGTTCGTAACACGCCAACGCTCGAATTCCCTGCGACGGACTCTGAAGTTGAAAGATCGCCTTCTCGGCGCCGGATTGCTGCACTCCGCGAACTTCAAAGTCTGAAACCCGCAAGTAGGGCTCGCCGACGGTGATGAACTGGTCAGCCCAGAAAGGCTCGTAAACATAGTGCTTGAGCACCTCATCGCGGAGGCCGTCAAAGTGCTTGTCGAAACCGCGCGCTCTCACTGCCAGCAGGTTTTTCTCGCCTGCGCCAAAATGGAGGGAAGGGTACGCCGGGTGGTCCGGCGCCAACCGGAACTCACCGGGAGTCCGCCAACGGCCTCGCGAAGCCCGCCGGCCGATTTCCACGCCATTCACGTAGATCCAATACTCAAGCCAGTCCTGATGATCGTATCCACCCAACACGAAGGTCAGGTTTTGACCTTGCGCGGTGCTGGGCAACTCAAACCATCGGCGATACCAGCCGTAACCGTCATAGGTGATGCCGTCGCCGTGGCCCTTCGCGCCGGGGTTGCCCCGGGGAAGCAGGTTTTGCGCGTTATGCCAATGTTGGTCTGGGAATTCCGGCTTGTGAAATCCTTGTGCGAAGCCTTGTTCCTGCTCCGCCTCGACGGCCGATTCATCGGGTCCATAAATGAACTTCCACCAGGGAATCTCAATTCGCTGGGTGGAAGCTGAAAAGGTGAGAAGGAACTCCTCCGCGGACGTGAACTTGAACTGATGGCCGGAGAGCTTGTTGTCAAATCCTGTGCTGGCGAGCTTGCGGTTGTGCCATTCCAAGTGCCACGCCAGCGCCTCATTCGCAAGATCCACCTTACCGTCGCGGGCGGCAGGCTTGAGCGGCGCGCTCGCGTCCAGCGCCATGATCTCCGCGCCGGTCACCCGGCTGAGGGCCGCGGAAATCATTCCCGTTCTAAGGAAGAACTCTCGGCGATCCATATAACGGGTGGGATTGTAGCCCGGCCACGACGAGCACGCAAACGAAGTCTTATCGCCGACGACTCTGTGCGAAGCACCTTGGAGTGCGGTAGCAGCAGCTACCGCCTTGGAATTCTCGATCTCGCACTATTTCCGGTTTGAACCACGGGTTACCGTATGGACCGCAGGGGGAAGGCGGTAGCTGCTGCTACCGCACTCCAAGGTGCTTCGCACAGCCATTTTCGTGAGCAGCCGTGAGTCACGCTTCTCGCGTCGCGCGCAAAACAATGTCGTGTTCAAACGGCGTCAGTTCAAGGCTGATGTGGTCCCCGCCGCTTACGCGCACGCCCGGCGAGTACAACCCGGATTGCGGCGAGAAAAAGCGTACGGTGTAGGTCCCCGCCGGAAGACTGAACGTGAGAGTCCCGGTTATGGGCCGCCCCGCCTCGGGATCGGACACTTCCCTGCCATCCGCCAGGTAGGCGACGTAGTCCGCACCAGGCTTGGCCAATGTGGCAACCACCAGCGGGGCAGGCGGGGTTTCAATCCAGCCGGGCAGCGGCTTGGCGTGGATGAAATCAAAAGCGTGGATGAACTCCGAAAGGTTCTTCATCCAGGTGCGTATGCAGCCGCGCGACTCCTCGGTGCCTGCTTCCGCGCCGGGCACAATGGAAAAATCGATATAGTCGTAATGACTCCCGCACATGACGGCCATCCAGGCGCGCTTGCGGTGGATCGTCCATCCCGTCTCGTCGCGATACATACTGGCGGCATTGTCCTCATCCGAGATCACAGGCTTGCGTTCCGGGTAGGTGGCCAGGAAAAAATCGCGAAACTCCGCCAGTTGGAGTTCTTTCGACATGAAGTTTCCCAGATTGTAAGTGCGGCCGTGATAGGTGAGGTTCGGAAGCGGGTGGATGTTGACCGCATCGAGCATCGAGTCCGTGAAACCCTCATCAAACTTCTGGTAGAAATGCGGAGCATAAGAAAAAGCTCGTTGGCCAAATATCAGATGGGTACGATGCAGTTGGCGGAGTTCTTCGCGAAGCACTTCCGCCATCTTTGCCTGCCATGCGTCAACCTCCTCCACCGTTGCGTGGTCGGGCCGCCCTCCTCCCGGCTCGTTGCAGATTTCATAGTAAATGTTGTCGTAGGCGCTGGTTTCCTGAACGATCTTTCGCGCGTAGGCGATCTGCCGCGCCACCAATGGGGAGTCGCGCAGCGAGTTGTAGTCCGCCCAATCGCATTTTCCAATGCCCTGAAGGTTGTTCCTGTCGCGCAGCGGATTCAGCGCCCAGGTGCTGTCGCCGTAGGTGTTACTGAAGACGGTCAACTCCGCGACAATCCCTAGGTCCGAGGCTAAGGAAAGAAAGCGGTGCAAGCGGTCGAAATATTCGGGGTTCCACTTGTCCAAGTCGTATTTCGGCTCGCCATCCATCGCCTTGCCGGGCCCCGTGCGCGGATAGGGAGTGACGAAGTCGGGCGACTCCGCCTTGAGGGGAGAATAGGGGTTGCGCGACGTTTGCTGTTCTCGGTAAAGCAAAAACGTGCGCGTCACGGTCTGTTTCTTGTCGGCAGCATCGGCAAGATAGCGGGCAAAGTCGAAGCGGCGGTTGATGATCGAGCCATAGTGTTCGGTGGCGGCGATCAGCACGCGAGGCTTCCCGCGAAAAATAAAATACTTGGAATTCTCCGGATGGATGGAAAAGGGCTCACCTGATTGAGGCGGCCCTCCCTCCGAACTCATAACGGGGATGGCGGTGGAGGTCTCTGCTCCCCAAGATGACCCGGGGAGATAGAGAGTAGAACCGAGGCCGCCCAATATCCCCATGAATTTTCGTCGGTCGATCGGCGTTTCGCGCATACCTGTTCCTCCGCTGGGAGTGTACCCGAAAATGCGGTCACATTCCCCAGGAGAAACCGGGCACGATATTTCCTTTTTATTCCAGCCATGAATCGATCGCATTGCTGCGCCAATCGGCTCATGACCTAATCCGACCATGGTGTTAGAATAAGGTCCGCTTCCAGGAGGCCTGGCGTGATCAAGTCTTCATTCTTCCTCCTGCTTTTTCTTGCCTCTCCGGTCGGGTTTGCCCAAATGCCCGTGGGAACGTCGTCCGATCAGGGTTCGGTGCAGGGTGTAGTGGTCAGCACCACCGGCGAGACCCTCGAGAAGGCTACAGTATCCCTCTGTGAGGTGCGGACCTTGGAGGGCTGTTCGGAAGTCACAACCGATCGCGCGGGCCAGTTTGCGTTCTCGCAAATACCCGGAGGCCGATACCATCTGGCCGCTTCCCGTGTTGGTTACGTTGACCAGCATTCTGACTGGAACACCCTGAACGCGAGCGGCGCCGTCGTCGATCTCACTCACGGCGAGGCCGTTGATAATGTCTCAATCCGGATGACGCCTGCCGCGGTGATTAGCGGGTACGTCAACGATGAAGACCGCCGGCCGATGGTGGGCGTGATGGTCGCGGAACTCCACTATGGGTACGTGACTAGCGGTCGACAGCTCCAGGTGGGCGCCGTCACCAGCACCAATGACCGCGGTGAGTTCCGCCTGTGGGGGCTCGGTCCCGGCGCTCACTACGTGCTGGCGGAGTATGTTCCGCCGCCGGAAACGCGAATCCGCAACGCGGTCGGTTATCGGCCCACCTTTTACCCGGGGGTTCTCGAGCTCGCGGGCGCAACCCCCATCCAGCTTCGCGCCGGTGAGGAAACGAACGGCATCGTGATCGAGTTGGCTTCGTATCACACCGTGCGGGTACGGGGCCGGGTTTCGCCGGATGATCCTGCGGTGAAGGTATTCCTGGTCCCGCGCGATACCCCAGCGGTGAGGAGTCTGGTTCAACCCCTTTCTACCCGCTTGCGGCAGGGTGAGTTTGAGTTTTCGAGTGTGGTTCCGGGCTCTTACTATCTTTATGCGAGGACCGACTGGGGCGATTGGGCGGCAAGCAAGTTGCTGGGGGTGGCCGACATCGATCTCGAGAACTGCGATTTATCGCTCCGTAAAATTGACGCCGTCGCCGGAACCTTGGATCTCGATCTTTCGACTCTCAAAACTTTGAATCCCGATTTCTTACGGCGCCTTCAATCGCAAGGACCTATTTTGGAAGTTTCGTTGTCGCCGCGCGCTGCCCTCCCGGGCCCGGGCCACTCTCTCTTCGCCTGGGTAAGTATCCCCGGTCGGTTCAGTCTTACCGGCATTGATCCCGGAGTGTACGTGATTGACGTCAATGGCCTGCCGGAAAATTGTTTCCTGGACTCGGCAAGCAATGGTCGTATCGAGCTTCCGGGAAGAATATGGAAGTCGGACGTGTATGGATCCCCGGGCCCGCTCTACCTGCGGGTGAGTTGTGGTGCTGCTACGGTGGAGGGCGTGGTCAACAAGGATCAGCAGCCTTACAGCGGGGCTGCCGTCACGCTGGTACCCGCCCGGTCGCGAGGCCCCCAGACCGTGTTCAAGGCGACGATGAGCGACCAGAACGGGCACTACGTAATTGACGGAATTCCTACCGGCAGCTATACGGTGTTTGCCTGGGAAAAGCTTGACTCGAGCCTTTCCACGCTTATGGATTTACTCTACTCAAACCAGGAGAGCCGGGGTTTCGACCTCGCACCAAACGCGCACAAGACGGTGGACCTGGATTTGATACGGAGCAAAGAGCCCTGAATGTTTACCAGATCAAGAAACCTCGGGTTCTTCTTCCTGCTTCTGCTCGCCTGCTCGGTGGAGTTCGCGCAAATGCCCGATCCGCGGACGCACGGTCAGGGTTCGGTGCGGGGTGTAGTGGTCAGCGCCGATGGCAGTGAGCCCCTGCGCAAGGCCACCCTCACCCTTTGCGACGCCTCCAACCCCCAGGAATGTTCCGGAGCGGTCACCGATGTCATGGGACAGTTTGAGATCACCGGCGTCGATCCGGGGCGGTACATCCTCACCGCGGCTTGCAATGGTTATGTGGAACAGCCGTATGGGCAACGGTCCGCGAACGGCGCCGGCGTGGTGCTGCGTCTCGCTCCTAGGCAGAGTTTGTCCGGACTCACCATCAAACTTCTGACGGGCGCGGTGATCACCGGCAATGTTTATGATGAGGCGGGACTGCCGATGGCGGGCGTGCAGGTGGCCGAACTCCGGCCGGTCTACAACTGGGGCGAGCGCCAGTTGCGCGTGGGCGCCGTGGCCTCCACCAACGATCTCGGCGAGTACCGCATCTGGGGGCTGAATCCCGGGCCGCACTTTGTCCTGGCGGAACCCGCGCCACCCCCCATCGGCGTTCGCACTGACCTGCATTACCTGCCCACTTTCCATCCGGGAGAATTGGACGCCGTCCACGCTACGCCCGTAGTGGCGCGGTTGGCCGATCAGATTTCCGGCATCGTCATTGACATGCAGCCGGCCCGGGGCGTCGGCGTAAGTGGCCGCCTTTATGGCGGCGGGCAGAACCCGCAGGTCTTCCTGCTGCAGCGCGATATTTCGGCCCTCGGGGACTTGGTTCCGCCCCTCCCGGCGCGCGTGCAAAACAACGATTTCGAATTTGCCAACGTCGCTCCCGGCGCGTACTACCTCTACGCCACGGCGGAGGACGGCCGCGGCGGCCGGATGCTGGCGCGCCAGCCGCTGCAGGTGGCCGCCACCGGATTCACGCGCTATGACCTGACGCTCCAGCGCCTGACCGAACTTACCGGAAACGTCATCGTGGAGGGCGCCGAAAAGGTTGATACCCGTTGGGAAGTCAGCTTCGTGCCACGCAATGGGCGGATGATCCTGGATGAGTTGCCCCGCACGCGCACCGGCCCGGGCGGCGACTTCACCCTGCACGCCTTTTCCCCCGGCGACTACTTGATTCGCGTCGAGAACCTTCCGGATGACTGGTATCTGAAGGCCGCGCGCCTGGATGGTTCGGACGTTCTGGGCTCCGGCTGGAGCACCGAGGTTTTCCCCTATCCCAAACACCTGGACTTGCTGGTCAGCCCCAACGGCGCGACCGTCGATGGCTACGTGACTCGAGGTCAGAAGACGTGTCCCGGCGCCACCGTGGTCCTGGTCCCCAATCCGCCCCGCCGCGGCGAACAACAACTCTATAAGGCAACCTCCACCGACGACGACGGCCGCTTCCTGATCCAGGGCGCGGCGCCGGGAGATTACAAGGTCTTCGCCTGGGAAAGCGTCGAGGACGGCGCCTACCGCAATGCCGAATTCCTCGAGCCCTTCGAGACACGCGGCCAGGGAATCCACCTCCAGGAACGCTCCCATGCGTCCGTGAATCTGGATCTGATCCCCACCACCGATGCGGTTCGGTAAAGACTTAAGGAACCAGAGAGACACTGAGCAGGTAGCGCTGAGGTGTGCGCACCTTGGTGTCGCAGCGGCGAGTTGGCCTCGCCATTGAAACCCGGTGACAGACGGACGAAACCCGGTGACAGAAACCCGCGACAGAACGAATCACTAGTTCTGTGAAACCTATCGGGCCGCCGATGACGTACGGAAACGGTGAGTTAAACGGTGTCAGGTGAGTTAAACGGTGTCAGAGTTAAACGGTGTCAGGTACCCTTTCTTTCGGTACGCGTACTTGGCGTTCCGCTGCAGAATTCCGCCGAAAATTCCTCTTGACAAACAGCAGGATGGTAGACTAGACTAATGGCATGAGAGTAGTACGCTCCAGCCCGGCGGTGCGGCAGGCCTTGGCCCTCCCTTCCAGGAGCGCCTTTTTTCTCAAGGCGCCGTTGGCATTCCCCAAGGACTTTTCGTCCTCTCGCGGCCCGATTCGGGCGAGCCTGCAACATGAAAAATGAAGGTTGCTCCCCAGAAGTTGATGAAAACAAAGGGATGCCTTCGGACATTTTGTCATCTACCCTGAGAAGTCTATGATATCACATGGGTTATCAAAAACCCTGGGATGTCATTGGAAATAAGGCAGATAACCGGAGAAATCCCACCCTTAACCCGCCGGATTCCCAGCACCCTGAGATATTATTGAAAACAAACCCAGTTATCCAGAGGCGATGTGAGGAGTAGGCCGGAGTAGCGGGGATTTTTGGAATATCCACAATTAAAGCACAGACGGTCCGTGGGGCCAGAATTCGTGTCACTGGATGGGCCAGAGTTCGTGGCGCGCAGCGCATGGGCCAGAATTCGTGTCACTCGATGCGGCCAGAGACAAAGACGCGCCTGCCTGGACGCTGCCAGACA
>Ga0326728_10003627_pt1 | contig 47315 bp, 46 predicted proteins | sample MB3enrmetagenome_FD_207602 | JGI IMG/M metagenome (GOLD analysis project Ga0326728, IMG submission 207602) | Lab enriched peat soil microbial communities from McLean, Ithaca, NY, United States - MB31MN | ecosystem: Environmental > Terrestrial > Soil > Wetlands > Peat | place: USA: New York...
TGAAAATCGTCACATCGCGCATTGGCGCTCCGTCAAGTTCACCGACCATTGGGAAGAGCAGGAAGAGGATGGAACCAAGATCCTGCATGATCGGGAACGGTTCTCCCACGAACTCACGCTGGCCTTCGCCAACGGCGACACCCAGATCCTCACCCACGAAAAGAAGGATTCCCCGTGAAGAACGCACACTTTCGCTTTGGTTGGCTCACCTACGTCAAGACCACAGAGAAAGCCGTCACCAACATCCGCCTGCGTCTTGATCGTTTTATCGGCGAGGTCTTGCCGGACCCGCCGCGGCAGGCGAAGGCCCACTTCCTCTCGGTGGTCGGCGGCGATACGCAGATTGCGGCGATCTCTGCGGCCATCTCAATGGGAGAGCGTTTCATGGTGGAGGGGCCAGGCGTCCCCCCGATTCGAGTATGCCTGGAGCGCAACGCGCAATGCTACAGGGGCCCACTGCAACTCGCCGGACGCAAGAAACCGCTCCGCCATCTCATCGGAATCTCCGAGGAGCTTGCTGGGAGTGGTTCGTCCTCAGTCACAGACCGCACTCTGTTGGCGGATTCGGGAGCCTTGTTTGTCTGGGCTTCGCTCGCCGAGATCCACGGCATCCCTGGAATTCCCGAATGGGCCGAGTGGTTTCTGCGGAAGGTCGAGAAGCACAAAGCTATCGTGCCGGTGCTGGGTGTGGGATGCGATCCCGTGCTGGTGAAAGGAAACAAAGAGCAGTTTCTCTCCTGGCTCAGTGACGGCTTGTGGGGAGGCGACATTCATCTTCCTGCCGAGAGTGGTCCGGTTCACTGGCCGAGCTTCGACCTGCAACAGGTTCTACTGCCCGCCGCAGATTGAGCTATCTCTCCTTTTTTTCCGTTCGTGCAGCCACTAACCCCTCCACGGGCTTCCTGCCGCAGGTTTGAGGATTTCCATGTCTGAACTAGCCACGATCTATGACTATATGCGTGCCAACGCAAATTCGTTGGGAGCGCGTATTTTGGCCGAGTACCCCGCGCTTCATCGGATGGGTGATGCGGTCTCGCCTCGTATCGACCTGTTGCTGCGCAGGCCGTTCCCGGCGCAAACGATTGCCCTCATGGGAGTCGTGAAACGCTGGCAGCGAGCCCGGACCGCCATGGTGGTGGCCGAATGCGGCACGGGCAAAACCCTCATCTCGCTGGGAGCGATGCATGTCCACAGCGCAGGCCACCCGTTCACAGCTCTGGCGATGGTTCCGCCGCACCTGGTTGAAAAGTGGGCGCGGGAAGCATTCCTGACCGTCCCAGGGATTCGCGTGTTTCTGATCGACGACTTGCGCAATGGCGGCGACGGGAACATGCCGCACGGTGTCAACGAAGTGCGATTGAAACACGGACGAATGGTAAGGGAAGGCTTACACACCACGCTCAGCGACCTGCGACTGCGGAAGCAATGCGCCAGTTCGCGCCAGCGCTGGCTGTCGTTATGCACCAGGCCCGCCTTGTTCATTGTCGGGCGCGAGAGGGGCAAGCTCGGCTACTTCTGGCGCCATGCTTACCGCGTGCCTCGTTCGGGCCCCTACCTGGGTTGCGTCGTCAATCCCGACACGGGCACACCCGTGATCGCCGACGAAGGCCGGCTCACCCTGGCCGACTTTGAGAAAGTCAAGATTTCCGAGACCATCGAAGCCCGCGGAAATGCGTCCTGCCGCCGCCTGCACAGCGCGATGTGGCAAGCCGACACCGATAGAATTCGCCGCATGGCTCCCATCGAGTTCATCGGCCGCTACATGCCGGGCTGGTTTGACTACGCCGTTTGCGACGAGATTCACCAGCTTGCGGGCGACACCGCACAAGGCAATGCCCTGGGCACCCTGGCCTCATGCACGGACCGGATCGTTGGGTTGACGGGCACACTGCTCGGCGGCTATGCGGACGATCTGTTCAACACGCTCTTCCGTCTGGAAGCGCGAAGGATGAAGGAGCATGGCTACGAATGGGGTACCACGGGGCGTAGTTCGTTCATTCAGGACTACGGCGTGCTGGAAACCATCACCAAGGTGGAGCCTGCCGACAACAGGTGCTCCAAGGCCAAGACCACCAGCACGGTTCGCCGAAAACCTGGGGCGTCGCCGCTGTTGTTTGGCGAATTCCTCATGCAGCTCTGCGCCTTTCTGTTCCTGGAGGACATCTCGGGAGAACTTCCACCTTACGAGGAAACCTACCTGAGTGTTCCGATGGATGCTCCTTTGCGGGAGGCATACCGCGAACTGGAAGATGACATCCGGAAAGCGCTGAAAGAGCACAGGGGCAATCGCTCGGTGCTGAGCATGATGCTCAGCACGCTCCTGGTCTACCCAGATCACCCCTACGGGCTCGGAACCCTATACGGCACCGAGTTCGATTCTGAACTCAAGCGTAAGGAGAGATTCGTCATTGCAGAACCCCGTGACCTTCTCGAGGATCGCATTTATCCGAAAGAGCGCAGGCTGATCGAGGAGATCAAGAAAGAATTGGCGGAGGGGCGCCGGTGCCAGGTGTTTGCGGTGTACACCCAGAAACACGATGTCACGGCGCGGATTCAACAAATCCTGAGCAACGAGGGAGTCCGCACGGCAGTTCTGCGTTCGAGCGTAGATACGTCCAAGCGGGAAGCGTGGTACGCCAGACAAATCAAGGACGGTGTCCAAGTCGTGATCTCTCATCCCAAGCTGGTGGAGACCGGACTGGACTTGCTGGATTTCCCGACCATCCTTTTCTATGAGTCGGGATATTCGCTCCACACCCTGCGGCAAGCCAGCCGCAGGTCGTGGAGAATCGGGCAGCGACGGCCGGTGCGCGTGAAATTCCTGTGCTACGAAGGGACCATGCAGACATCCTGTTTGCGCCTCATGGGGAAGAAGCTGCTTGTGGCTCTCACCATGGAGGGCAAGTTCGCCGGCGAAGGGTTACAGAGCATCGACGAGGACGATGACATGCTTTCGGCGATGGCGCGGGAGTTGGTCGAGAGGAATGGTATTGGGGAAACGGCAGACGCCATCTGGAAAGCACTCAGCACAGAACATCAGAAGCGGTTTCCGGCAGCTTCTTGTCCAAATGACGATGGTGCTTTCGCCGAAGCGCCGGGGGTTCTGCTGGGCACTCAGCCTGATCCTTCCGATCTTGTTGAGGGCACCATCGACAGCAGTCCCATCTTCGTGTTCGGGCAGCGGCCGGAATTGTTGACGGGCAGGAGGCGGCGCGCACGGCCGCCTGTCCCGGAACAGGCGTCGCTATTTGGATTCAGCTAATCCGACGGGCTCGAACGTCGTACTAATTTCCAAGCCCGCTTCGCCACCTCCCAGCGAGGCTCTTGCTTCTAAATCCCTCAACTCTTACCAGAGCCGCAGCGTCTTTGGACGCTGCGTTTCTCTCGCCTTCAAGAACGTCACTTCAAATCAAAGGAGAAAAAGCAGTATGTCTGAAACCAGCACGTTAATTGGATATGGCGGCCGGACGATTGGCCGCGAAGAACTGGCGCTGGTGCCGACACCGGCGGCAACGGAAACCCACCGCCCGGTCCCGCACCATGAAATTGTGCAAGCCCTGATCGAGACCCTCGGGTTCCGCCACATCGGAGTTGTCCACGACGAGTACGCAGTTTCGCCGGATGGCATGAAAGCCTTTGGGGTTCTCGATCTCGCAACGGAGATGGCGGGTTGCCGCTTCTCCATTGGACTTCGGAATTCCCATGATAAGAGCATGCGTCTGGCGATGACGTGTGGGTATCGCGTGTTCGTGTGCTCGAACATGGCGTTTGCCGGGGATTTCACGCCCGTCTTGGCAAAACACTCGAAGTCTTTCTCGCTCATCGATTGCATCTCAGTGGGCGTTGATCGGATGCAGAGGAACTTCGAACCGATGCGCAAGCAAGTAGAGGCGTGGCAGAGAAGCGAACTCACCGACGTCACCGCGAAGGTGGTCATTTACGAGGCGTTCGTCGAAGGCAAGCTCGAGGCCCCGAAACATCTTGCCAGGACCGTGCATGACCTGTACTTCGAGCCCAAGTACGAGGACTTCAAACCGCGAACCATCTGGAGTCTCTCCAACGCGTTCACCTCGGCCTTCAAAGAACTGGATCCCGTCCCGCAATTCAAGGCCACAGCCAAGCTGGGCGAATTCCTGGAGGCGCGGTTCTCACAGACGTTCTAGGCATGGGCGGGTGCTGGCCGACCGCCATCCTTGTTCCCCCCAACAAGCACTTGAGTTTGCTCTTGAGGAAGACAGGACTTACGCGCGCCGGCGCTGGACACTTCTGTGGAGGCAGAAGCGAACTGGAGAGACGCGCGCGCACACCGTCATTGGGTTGCGAGTGGCGCCGCCTCTGCCCTTTGGATACTAAAAGCTCCGGACGCACGGTGATCCCAGATTGTCTGCCGTTGATCTCCTGCTCGCAGTCTTATAGGCGTCCCCTCAACTTCGGCAAGCATCGGCCTGAACTTCCTTGGCCGAGACAGGCAGATGAATCGCAATTTCAAAGCCGCCAGGGACGAGATTGCGAGCGGTAATTGTGCCCTCATGCAGGTTGACAGCCCTGTGGGCGATCGCCAGTCCGATGCCAAACCCCGGTTTCTCCTGGTCGGAGCTCTGGGGGGCGCGGTAGAAAGGCTGAAAAATGGCTTCCAGATGTTCGCGGGGCACGCCCGGGCCGGAATCCCGGACGGCCACGCAGTATTCTCCGGACCCTTTGCGCCATGCTTCCACGGTTACCGTGGTTCCTTCTGGAGTGTACCGGATGGCGTTGCGCACGATGTTTTCGATCGCCTCACGGAGGAGTTCTCTATCGCCAGTCAGGCGGCAGGTTTCGGCGCGAACAATTGCGACCCCGCGCTTGCGGGCGCTGGCCTCAAAGTCCGCATCCGAGACGATGCTCTCGATAAAATCGGCGAACTCAATGACATCGCGATGCGGAGGTTCACCCAGAACCTCGAATCGCGACAGGCACATTATGCGTTCAATCAGGGCATTGAGCCGCTCCGATTCCTGGTCGATCCGGTCGAGAGACCCTTCGACCGCCGCTGCGGGCGCGTGGCGTGCGTTATTCACGGCGAGGCTTAGCCTGGTCAGCGGACTGCGAAGCTCATGGGAAACATCACGCAACAACCGGCGTTGCGAATCGACCAAGGTTTCGATGCGACCCGCCATCTCGTCAAAGTCTCGGGCGAGCTCTTTGTATTCCGGCGGAGCCGAAGGAAAGGTCGAGGCCTCCGCTCGCGCTCCCAGGTCGCCCGAGGCGAAGCGGCGCGCCGCCTGGCGGAGTCTCGCCAGAGGTACCGAGAGGCGCCACCCGAGCCAGGAGCACAGGAGCGCGGCGACCACAATGATGGCGCCGATGCGGACGATCCAGCCCCAGGTATTGATCGGCACATACGGAACGCGGCGCAACGCGAACCATATCACGACACGGTAGGCTCCGCCTCGGTGTGAGGGGACGATACTGCCGGCAATGAATCTATTGTGGAAAAAGTCGAACTGAGCGTCATCCTGCGGGCGAAGACGGGCGGCGAAAGCACGGATCGGGTCCGGGCATGGACCTCCAGAGATTTCGTTCAGGCTGGAGTCGAAGACAAAGAACCGCGTTTTCCCGTCGGGATCGATGCGCTGCTCGGTGGCAGTGAGGGCTGGCAGCCCGCCCTCATCCAGGGCGAGGGCAGCCGTCTGGGCGCTGTAGTGAACCACGTTAGAGCCGTAAAAGCTCAGGGCGGCCAAGAAGATGGAGTGGCCGGTCCAGAAAGCGCCCAGCCCAAAAAGGCCGCTGAGCAGCAACGCGGAAACCAGAAACCACAAGAAAATGAACTTTCGCATGGTGCCTCACGATCGGGGATCGACATCGGCGTACATGTACCCGATGTTGCGGACACTCTTGATACGTTCGAGGCCTTCGGGAGTCGCGCCGAGTTTGCGGCGTAGGGTGCTGACAAGGTTGTCGATGGCGCGGTCGAACACCGAATACTCGCGGTCGAAAACACTCTTGAAGAGATCTTCCCGGGGAACCGGCACGCCGGCGGATTCCATCAGAACCCGCAGAAGTTCGAACTCGCCGGTGGTCATGGGGATCACTTGCCCATCACGGCGAACCGTGCGCGTGCGGAGATCAAGCCGGATGGACCCCTGTTTAAGTTCACGCCGCGTTTCCTCCGAGGCCGACGTGCCGGCTCCTTTGGCCGCGCGACGGAGGATGGTATTGATGCGGGCGACAAGTTCGCGGACGCTGAACGGCTTGGGCAGGTAATCGTCGGCCCCAATCTCGAGGCCAACAACGCGGTCGACTTCTTCCCCGCGCGCCGTAAGCATGATCACGGGTACATCGGATTCCCGGCGCAGACGCCGGAGAACCTCGAACCCATTGATGTCCGGAAGATTGACATCCAGCAGGATGAACTCAGCCGCATTCTTCCGGCTCAGTTCGATGCCCTCTTCCCCCGATTGGGCCGTGCTCAGGTCGAAGCCTTCTTTGGAGAGGGACTGCGCGAGCAGGTCAAGCATCTCGCGATCATCATCAATCGCCAGGATTCTCCTCATACGACCATTATGGAGCGGCGGTGCGCTGTTCGTCACCGGATCGGGTCCAGCGGGGAAGGCGCCCAGCATCGTGGTTCTTCGCTGCGAACACCTCCAAGGTAGGCCAAATTCAAGCTCAAGACTGTCCGAAAATGTAGGGGAATGTCCCGCCGGCAGGCTACATATTCCCACATTTTCAGACAGCGCAGAGAGCCGTGTCCGGCTAACGTTTTGGTTGCCAGGGCGTTGATCGCGCGGGCCCCGGGTGCCGTATTACGGAGGCTTCATGAAAAAGATGTTTATCGTTGGCGTGTTCGGATTCTCGGCGCTTCTTTGTTCAGCGCAACAAACGCAATCGCAGATTCCGGACGCGCCAACCCCGATGGCAAATCAACCGGAGAGGCCCACCTACTCGCCGCCGACGCAGGCCGAACGATTCAAGTCGTATCTCAGGCAAACGTATGGAATAGGGTCCATTGTCGAAGCGGCGGCGCACGCAGGAATCAAGCAGGCGAAGAATAGTCCGAGCCAATGGCCACAGGGCGCCGAGGGATACGGTGACCGCTTCGGCTCGGCGTTCGGCGAGATTGTGGTGCGTGAAACAACGGAATACGTCCTCGCCGATCTATTCCGTGAGGATCTGAGACGAGCCCGTTGTGATCGTCCCTGCTCGAAGTCTAAATTCGTGCTCGCTTTCGAGGACACATTTATGGCACGAAGAGGTTCCGACGGCCATGAGTCGTTCTCGGTTGCTCGAATTGTTGGACCTTTCTCAGGCAGCGCCGTCGCCGTGAACACATGGTATCCGGCTGGATCGGACAGATTGAACGTGGCACGAGATGCTGGACTGCAGTTCGGCTTGAAATATGTGCGCAATCTGGTTCGTGAATCTCTCCGGCGCTGAGAGAGTATCCCGCCGACTCGAGTTGTCGCCGCACAACATTTACGAGGACAAACTGTCATGAATGTTGGAGGTGACCTGGGACTGAAGTACAAAATCGACGGAAAGCTCGCAATCGTAATTGCTCAGGCAATCGGCGCATTGACTATGGAGGATGTGACCCAATACAGGAAACGACTGCAAGCCGACGGCGACTTCAACCGGGACTTTTCCCAACTGATGGACTTGAGCGGCGTAATCAAGGTGGAGCTTACAGCGGAACAAATCCGCGCTATCGCGGCATCGCCCCTTTTCTCCTCTCGATCGCGGCACGCTTACGTCGTGAAAACTCCAGCTATGTTCGGGCTGGTCAGAATGTATGGAACTTACACGGAGATTGCGAGTGGCAGAGCAAATACGCAAGTCTTTTACGGTCGGGACCAAGCAATGGCGTGGCTGCTCGAACCTGAGGGACTCGGCCATGACACAAATCTGCACGGTTGAATATCGGGCAGCGATCCTCTGCTGAAAGAGTGGTCGGCATGAACCTGGGCGCAAGCCGACTGGGCGCTCATGTCGCTCTTCTTTCTAAGTCGAAGACGGGCTTTACTCCAATAGGTTCGTTCGACCTACAGGTGAAAGGTGGCGCACTTCTACCGCTGTTGGGGCCGTTGGGGCTGCAGTTCACGCGGCCAGGGAGCCACGCGAGACTCTCTCCGTGGATGCCACGAAGCTGGCGGATCGAATTGTGCAGGAACTGAACAGCGACATGAAACAGCGGGAACACGCAGCAAAAGCCAGCTGACCGCTTTACCGATGCGTGTTACTGGAGACATCGTCCATGACCCGATATTTGATGCGCTCACTGATGATTGCAGCTTTCGCGGCGATCTTGCCGGGGACCGGCTTTTGCCAACAGCCCATGGCTACGCCGGCGACGGCAGAGGTCCGTGGCGCTCACCATCTGCTCTCCCGCGCTCCCGCAGATTTGCTGGCGCAACTCAACGACTCATTGCAACAACTGGCCCGCAAAGTTTCTCCGGCCGTCGTTGAGATCGAGGTTACCGGGATCGGACCAGCCGAAGAGAACGATCGTAACGAGACGGCGCTAATCGCGCGCCACCACGCCATCGGCGCCGGCGTCATCGTGGACCCTGACGGCTACATCATGACCAATGCCCACGTGGTGGAAGGCGCGCAGCGCGTGCGTGTAATTCTGCCGTTGCCGCCTACCACTTCCCCTGACGAGTCCGGCACCCGGGAGGCGCGGGTGCTAGCCGCGAAAATCATCGGTTTGCAAAAGGAAGTTGATCTAGCGTTGCTGAAGGTTGAGGCCACAAATTTGCCTACCCTGCGTTTCAATCTGGATCGGTCTCCGCAACCAGGAGAACTGGTCTTCGCGATTGGCAGCCCGGAAGGCCTACAGAGCTCGGTCACCATGGGCGTGATCAGTTCGGCCTGGCGGCAACCCGATCCCGATAACCCGATGGTGTACCTGCAAACCGATGCGCCTATTAACCCCGGCAACAGCGGAGGGCCGTTGGTGGACGTCACAGGCGCTGTGGTCGGGCTGAACAGCTTGTTCCTGACCAGCGGTGGAGGTAGCGAAGGGCTGGGCTTTGCTATCCCGGCGCGCATCGTGAATTTCGTTTACGAAAGCCTGAGGAAGTACGGCCACGTGCACCGCATTGAAATTGGAGCAGTGGCGCAACCGATCACACCCACGATGGCTGAGGGCTTGGGGCTGGCGCAGAACTGGGGCGTGGTGATCGCCGACGTGACTCCGCGGGGACCGGCTGGCGCAGCTGGCATGAAGCCCGGAGACATTATTTTGGCTGTAGACGGCCATGCCATTATGGGCCTGACCGCCTTCGCTGCTACGCTCTATCGGCACCTGCCTGACCAGGTCATGAAAATCGATCTGCTGCGAGGCACGCAGAAACTGGCGCTGAAGGTCACCGCCGTTCTGGCGCATGACCGCATAGATCAACTCGCCGATCTCGCCGATCCGATCAAGAGCCACATCGAACCGCTGGGTATCTTCGGGCTAGATTTCAACAATGATCTGCGTTCGCTGCTGTCCAACGTCCGCAGCGGCACGGGCGTAATCGTGGCAGGACAGGCGGCCGGTTTCAATTCCGTCGACACCGGCTTGCGGGTGGGCGACGTGATCCACTCGCTAAATCGCAGGCCGGTTGAATCCGTCGAGCAACTGAAATCAGCCGTGGCTCAGCTCAAACCTGGAGACGCGGCTGTGTTGCGGATCGAACGCCAGGGAAAGTTTCAATATCTCACGTTCGAGATGGAATAGCACAGTACCGGCATCGATTGCATACCGAGATGGTTATGTTTGACTTTCTTCTGGCAGCATTCACCCTGGCATTCGCCCTGGCGCCACTCGGACTTTTCGTCCTGTTCTGGATCGTATTTCGGGAAGACCTTGGAGTCCACCCAATTTATCGACAGTCGAGAATTGAAACGCGCATGTGCAGAACAAGAGACATGCAACAAAGCTCGACTCTCTAAAAGGGTCTGAAGTAGGTTCAACTCACTCGAACTGGAGAAGAATATGGCCCACGCCGGTTCCGTGCCTATCGCACAAGATGAAGATGACAGCGCCCCAGCCAACCTGTCAGGGAACTGCAAAATGCCATTTACCGACAAGAATGGAAATCCGAAACAGGGCACGTTAGAGCTTCAGCAAAATATCGTCAAGAAGGTGGCAAAGACGATGGACGCGAGGGGGCAAGTGAGGTAGTGCGCCTCCGTCCGGGGGAGCGGGCCGGTCCCTCACGATTCGCATGGACGGCAACATAGCCGCCAGCGATCAGAACTGCGGTCCCGATCATGTGCTTGATCTCACTGCTGTGCCCTCAGCCGAACCCCGTGATGTTTGTAGGGTCAGCCGCATCCGGTTGCCGAGTATCGTTCCGGAGATCGTGGCTCCGGCGAGCGGCCCATCCCCGCCAAGCACAATCTCGATGTGGTCGTTCTCCACAGAGCCTTTCGTGATCGGATAAGTGCGACGCGGTCCGCTTACCGTTCCGGTCAGTGAATCTCCATCTTGCTTCAGGGCTAGTTTCAGCGTCAGTTGACGGCCCTCGCCCTTGACGTCCAGATTCCAGTTTCCCGAGACGTCGGCTGCGAATAGTTGTGACGCCCAGAAGATTAAAAGCAACATCACTGACAGTGTTCTTCTCATGGATTCGTGGTTCCTCCCTAAAGGTTGGGTTCGTGACAGCCTGCCATCTCCGGCGTTACACGATCCGCTCGAGGGTAGACGCAAACCGCGGTACTGCGTGTCCGAAAATGTCGAGAAATGTATCTCCCGGTAATTACACATTCCCACATTTCAGGACGGCACGCGAAGCCTGGCGCGCGTACGGTTGGTCTGTGCAGATCCATCGAAACAACCCGGAATGGTTATTACTTACGAAGAAGCTCAGTCCTGCGCTTGCGGGTTTGGTTCTGGTGATCGGATTCGCGGCGATGCCGTCTTTGGCGCGCCCCCAGGATCAACAGGGCGAGGTGCCGCCCAAGAATCTCCAGGACCTCATCTCGCCCGACGATCTTGCCGATTTGCTGGCGATCCGGCTGAACTTGACCGGCAAGCAACAGGCGCAGATAAAACCGATCCTCGAAGAGGGGCGTCAAAAACGCCGCGCTATTCAGTCGGATACTTCGCTGACGCCGCCCCAGAAGAAGGAAAAGAGCACAGCCGTTCTTATAGACAGCGTCAATAAGGTCAACGCCATCCTCAGCGAAGAGCAGAAGAAGCAGTTCGCGGAAATCGAGCGGCGAATCCTGCAGCGCATGGCGCGCCCGGCGCCCCAGGCGCGCTCCGCGCCGCAGGCACACGCCGAAGCCCACGAGGCTCAAGGCGAAGAAATCCACAAGATTCGGCACGTCATCATCATCATGCAAGAGAATCGTTCCTTCGACGAATACTTCGGTACCTTTCCGGGAGTGGACGGGATTCCGGCGCAGGACGGCCACTTTGCCGTATGTGTGCCGAATCCTAAGAGTGGAAAATGCGACGCGCCATACCATAACACTCAGGATGTCGATGGCGGTGGGCCTCACTCCGCGAGAAACGCCATCGCGGATATCGATGGAGGGCGGATGGATGGATTTATCGCACAGGCGGAATCGGGCCGAAAGGGCTGCAACGTCTTGAATCCTGCTTGCACAAATTCCAATGATATCGACGTGATGGGGTATCGCGACTGGCGCGAAATCCCCAATTACTGGGGCTATGCACGGGAATTCGTTCTGCAGGACCACATGTTTGAGCCCAATGCCTCCTGGAGTCTGCCGGCGCACTTATTCACAGTCTCGGCATGGTCGGCCTATTGCACCCAGCACAACGTTGCCGAGAGCTGCCGAAATGAGCTGCAGTGGCCGGGATTGCCGACCGATCCGCTGCCGGACCAGCCGATCTACGCTTGGACCGACATTACCTACCTGTTGCACAAGTATGGCGTGAGCTGGGGCTACTACGTTGCCGCTGGCAGCGAACCGGATTGCGAGGACGATGAAAAAGAGGACTGCCCGCCAGTCCCACAGAATTTCAAGACGCCGGGCATATGGAATCCGTTGCCTTACTTCGACACAGTCAGGAATAACGGGCAGCTCGCGAACATTCAACCGATTGACGTATTTCTGCAACGAGCGAAGAGCGGGACATTGCCTGCGGTGTCGTGGATTGTGCCTTCCCGAGAGGTCAGCGAACATCCTCCAGCGGCCATCAGCGCCGGCCAGACATTCGTCACCGGCCTGATCAATGCGGTTATGGCCGGACCGAATTGGAGTGATTGCGCCATATTTCTCACCTGGGATGATTGGGGCGGTTTTTACGACCACGTCGCGCCGCCCAAGGTGGACAAGAATGGTTACGGCCTGCGCGTCCCTGGAATGGTCATCTCGCCATACGCCAAAAGCGGCTATGTCGACCACCAGACGTTGAGCTTCGACGCCTATCTGAAATTCATCGAAGACGACTTCCTCGGCGGCGAACGGTTGGACCCCAAGACCGACGGTCGTCCCGACCCGCGTCCCACGGTGCGTGAAAATGTTCCGCAGCTCGGCGACTTGAGAAATGATTTCGACTTCAGCCAAGCACCGCGCCCGCCGCTCATTCTGCCATTGAAGCCTTGGACCGACTTAGAAAGCGCACCGTTACGACAAGACCACAATGCGAAACCGCAGAAACAATGATCCGTTGGCCGGTTCGAGCGGAATCTCACAGAAGCTTGCGCGGATAAATTCATGAAGGGAATCCTGAAGCTTGCTTACAAGCTGCTGGTCAACGACAAGTCGAAGTTTGCGGCGCTGCTGGTCGGCATGAGTTTTGCCGTCTCTCTGATGATGTTCGTCACCTGCATGTTTGTGGGAGTCATGTATCACGCTTCGGCTACAACGATCAACATTGACGCCGCCATGTGGGTGATGGACCCGGGTGTAGAAACGCCCGCGAATTCCATCGGCATGCCCGATTACGTTCTGGATGAAGTTCGAAGCATGCTGGGTGTGAGGTATGCAGTCCCCGTGTACTCGGGAACGGCGCAGCTCAAACTTGCGGATGGAACATATCAATCTGCCTCCATCATCGGGCTGGACGACTCCAGCCTGCTGGGACGGCCGACGCTGACGCACGGAAACATCCAGGACATCTATGCGGAAAGCGGGTTTATCGCGGTCGACGACGCCGATTTCTCCAAGCTGGAAAATCCGCACATCGGCTCGGAGTTTTATCTCAATGACCATCGCGGGTTGGTGGTCGGCATCGCAAAGGTCCCATCCTCCAGTCTTTTCGGGCTCCCGACTCTCTACACGACCTATCAGCGCGCGATCCAGTACATCCCCAATCCGCGCTACACCATCTCGTACGTTCTTGTTCAGCCTAAGAGCCCGAGCGACATTCCCGAAATCAAGCGGCAAGCCCAGGCGGTTGGTTACTTGGCGCTGACGAAGAACGAATTCATAAAGAGGACAACCCATTTCTACGTCTACCACACCGGCGTGGGGACGAACCTTCTGATCATGACGGTGGTCAGCTTTGTGATCGGCCTTTCGATTTCCGGACAGACCTTTTACGCGTTCATTCTGGAGAACCTGGAGAGATTTGGCGCCTTGAAGGCCATCGGGGCGACCAGTCGCGAATTGATCGGCATGATTTTGTTCCAGGCCGCCTTTGCGTCTTTGGTTGGCTATGGGCTTGGAATCGGCCTCTGTACCGGGGTCATCGCCCTGGCGAAGTACCGATTGCCCCAGTATGCCGCCATGATTACTTACCCCAGTTTAGTTTTGCCCTTTGTAATGGCGTTGATCATCACTGCCATTTCCAGTTACGTCGGCGTGCGCCGTGTACTTCAGGTCGAACCGTTCGACATATTCCGAGGATAACTATGCCTGAGCTTGCCATTAAGGCCAACGGGCTGGTCAAGTGGTTTGGCGAGGGACAAACCAAGACCGTTGCCCTGAAAGAAGTGAGTTTTGAGACTCATTTCGGCGAGATGGTCTATGTGGTGGGACCGTCGGGATGTGGAAAGACCACCTTGCTCAGCGTCCTTTCCGGGGTGCTGCGCCCCAATGCCGGAGAGGTTCTGGTGGAAGGCGCCGATATTTGGCAATTCACGTCCGATCGCCTTTCTGACTTTCGGCTGAACAAGATCGGTTTCGTGTTTCAGGATTATCACCTTTTTCCTCGTCTCTCCACGGCGGAGAATGTGGCCATTCCTCTGATTCTCAAGCGGAGACCCTGGGATGAAGCCCTTCGCGAGGCCATCAAGTATCTGGAAATCGTCGGTTTGAGCGACCGTGCCCAGTTGCCGCCTATCAAACTCAGCGGAGGGCAGCAGCAGCGAGTAGCCATCGCCCGCGCCATTGTCAGTCAACCCGACATTCTCATCATGGACGAGCCAACTGCGTCATTGGATGGCGAGACCGGGCGCTCGATTCTGGGTTTTGTACACAAGCATCTGCTCAACCAGAACCGTTGCATCATCGTGGTCACGCATGACAGCAGAATTTATGAATTCGCGGACCGGATCCTGGAGATGGAAGACGGCAGGTTTACGCGGCAGCGAGGGGCGCAATTATGAGAAACAAGATCCTGATGGCGCTGGCCGCAGTTGGCGTTCTGGCCGGCTGTTGCGCCGTCTATGTATTCAGCCTGCAGGAACCGGCGCTTCCGCCGGTGTTCAATCCACCCGAGAATCCCTTTTCTGGCGGCATCTACGCAGAGGGCATCGTGGAGAGCGCACAAGGCAGCGGGAAGAACGTCAACTTGTACCCGGAAGTGGCTGGGACCGTGAAACAGGTGCTGGTGACCGAAGGGCAGGCGGTTAGCAAGGGAACACCTCTCCTTATTATTGACGACTCGGTGCAGCGGGCAATCGTAGACCAGCAGCGATCGCAGGCACAAGCCGCCGGGACGCTTCTTCAAGAGTTGAAGGCCCAACCCCGAAAGGAAAACCTTGAAGTGGCGATCGCTCAGGTTCAGGCTGCGGAAGCCAGCCTCAAGAACGCCCAGGATGAACTGGACAAGCAGAGTGCTGCCTACCAAGCGAATCCGAAATCAGTGAGTAGAGATGCGCTGGACACGGCCGGCAACGCCGTGGCTCAAGCCAAGTCCAACCTCACAGTGGCTCAGAGACAATATGAGCTCACCAAAGCGGGGGCGTGGAGTTACGACATCGCGAATCAACAACACCAATACAACGCCCAGAGCGAAGCCTATCTCTCCTCCAGCGCATTGCTGGCGAAATATACCCTGCGAGCGCCGCACGACGGTGTCATTTTGTCGATCAACGCCGCGGCCGGCGACTACGTCTCGCCGCAGGGAAGCTACGATTCCTATACCCAGGGACCCGATCCGGTGTTAGTTCTGGGCGCACCTCAGACTGCTCTCCACGTGCGCTGCTATGTAGACGAAATTCTGGTGCCGCGCATTCCGCCCGCACCGGAAATGAAAGCCCAGATGGCGATCCGCGGCACCGGCATCCGGATCCCGCTTGAGTATGTGAGAACGCAACCCTACGTTTCTCCCAAGATTGAGCTTTCCAACCAGCGGCAGGAACGAGTTGATGTCCGGGTATTACCGATCATTTTCAGATTCGACAAACCCAAAGAGGTGAATCTCTATCCAGGGGAGTTGGTTGATGTGTACATCGGCAAGTGAGAATAGGTCGCCTTGGACGATGGCTATGCACGGTCGCGGCCACGCTGGCGCTATCGTCTCGACGACCGGTTCTACCGAGAAGACGGGAGTCGACAGCATAGCTGGGCGCGTCCTGTGTGCTGTCGGACGATGCCTCGCATCGGCCCTGGTGACAGCCATTCTGGCACTTCTGCCTGGGTGCGCCGTAGGACCACGATATGCGCGCCCGCACGTGGACACTCCGGCAGCATACAAGGAACTGGCCCCGCAGCAGAGCGAAGCCACGGAATCCTGGAAGGAGGCGGTTCCCAGTGACGGAGCGATACGAGGTAAGTGGTGGGAAGCCTTCCACGATCCAGTGTTGAACGCTCTGGAAGAAAGAATCGATATCTCCAACCAGAATATTGCGGCTGCCTCGGCAAGTTTTACCGCTGCCCGAGCGCTGGTTCGCCAGGCAAAGTCGCAGTACTTTCCGATGCTTACCGCTGGCGCGAGTATCACCCGGTCGCGTCCGTCCTCGGGCCAGTTCGGCGCACTACTCGGGCCGTCTGGCCATGCGCTTACGTTGGGCACCTCCACCGACTATTCTCTTCCAGTGCAGGCATCCTGGGAACCGGATTTGTGGGGCCGAGTCCGGCAGACAGTGCGAGCGAATTCCGCCGCGGCCCAGGTGAGCGCTGCGGATCTTGAAAACGTCCGGCTGAGCGCATACGCCGAACTCGCTATCGAGTATTACGATCTGCGCGGGCAGGATGCGCTCAAGCGGCTGCTTGACGACACTACGGCTGCCTACCGCGAGGCTCTTGAGCTGGTCCGGACGCAGTATCAGGCCGGACTTGCCAACGATGAAGCCGTCGCCTCAGCAGAAACGCAATTGGAGTCGGCGGAAGCACAAGCAATAAACGTCGGTGTTCTCCGGGCACAGTACGAGCATGCCATCGCACTTCTTGTGGGCCAGGCTCCTTCGACTTTTTCTATCCGCCCGGAAGACTTAGAAGCGAAGCCTCCGGAGATTCCGGCTGGCATTCCTTCTCAACTTCTTGAGCGCCGCCCCGACATCGCCGCCGACGAACGCCAAATAGCCCAGGCGAATGCACAAATTGGCGCCGCCAAAACGGCGTTCTTTCCCAGTCTCTTGTTAAGCGCTTCCGGTGGCTTCGGGAACACTTCGTTCTCAGACTGGCTGACTTGGCCTAGTCGCTTCTGGTCGCTGGGACCATCCATAACGGAAACCGTTTTCGATGCGGGATTGCGGCGAGCCACAGTGCAGCAGCAAGAGGCGTACTATGACCAAGCCGTCGCTGCCTATCGGCAGACGGTCTTGACCGCATTCCAGCAGGTCGAGGACAATCTGGCGGCGCTGCGAATTCTATCGGAAGATATCGAAAAGCAAGCCGCTGCCACCGGGTCGGCCGAGCGGAACTTTCGCACCGCGACGACCCGGTACGAGGCGGGACTCGACCCATATCTCAACGTGATCTCTGCGCAGACTCTGCTGCTCAGTACGCGGCAAATGCAAGTGTCGTTTCAGGTGCAACAAATGGAAGCCAGCGTACGGCTGATCGAGGCACTGGGAGGAGGCTGGGACGTCTCACAGTTGCCAACCTCGGCACAAGTTTCGCAAAAACCAAGCAAAGCGGATCACGTGTTGCAACGTTAGGTCGAGCATGCAGATTCTCTTGTTGTTCTCGAACACTCACGTTGATGGCATGCGCCCGCGCCACCCGCGCTCCGGCGTTTATGTTTTCCGAGGAGGAAGCGGGCTTCTACCCGATGGCGAAGGGTTAGCCTGTGGGTCTGATCTTGCCCCGCGGTCGGACGAATGCAATAGCCTAGCAGAAAGGACATGGGATCAATCCTACGTTCTCTACACCGACGGCGCGCAGCTCGTTGCCGAGCAGGGCGGCGTGTAGCTTCTCGACAAAATCGCGATCATTCAGCCCTACAGTTAACCTCGTTGCAGTTGACGGCTACGCAATCCCGCTTCGTCTCCTCCCGCGTAGCTGCTTCCGCGCAGGCGCCTCACCCGGTTGTTTCCTCAGCAAGCGTTCATAACTCTGGACGAAGAACGTCAGGTTGCGCAGGCGCATTTCCACGTCCTCGCGCCAAAACTCCAGCCGCTTCCGCCCGGCGGGCGTGATCCGATAAATCTTCCGCGGAGGACCCGGCTTGGACGTGTTCCATTCGGCGGCTAGCTCCCGATCTTTCTCCAACTGCTGCAGGGCACGATAGATTGCCCCCGAATCGGCTTTCAGCGACGGAAGCTTGGTCTGAAGGGATGTCTGGATTGCTCCCCCATGAGAGGGCTTCTCCGCAACCAACAGGAGAATGAACGCGGGGAGATGCCGGGATTGTTGTCTCATTTTTCTCTTGACATCTATACTGTCTTATACAGTATGCTGCTTGTAGCAGACTGTATCATGCAGTATGCAGCGTACTACAGCGTCCTGTCGTTGGTCAACGTGCTGCCGGCCGCGCATCGCTGCCGGCCGTACGGAGCGCTTTAGGAGAATTGCGAATTGCAAGACTTCAAATGGATTCGACCCGGGGACACAGCGTGGGAGCCGCATCCACAGATGCCTGGGATTCAAGTGGCATATCTACTTTCCCATCGCAAAGACAAAGCCGGCCTTACCTGCGCGCTGGTCCATCTGCCGGCGGGCTCGCAACCGCAGAGACATCGGCATGAGCACTCCGACGACATTCTCTATGTGATCCGGGGCAGCGCCAGCATGTGGATCGATGGCCTCGGAGATTTGCCCCTGACGCCGGGCACGTTTTTGCGTATTCCCAAGGGCGTGTGGCACCAGCCGCGCGATATCAAGGATGACCTGATGATTCACGACATCTGGTACCCGCACCTTGAGTGACCGGCAGGGTTCACCGGCAACGCTTGTAAGATCACAGCGGGCGGCAGCGCTCCCGCATTCACCTTGCGCCGCAAGAGGGTCCACGAGATCGAAGAAGACCCGAAGAATCAAGAGGAGAAAGCCATGATATGTAAACATGCTTCTGAAGTCCCCGTCACGAAGATCGACAAGAAGGGATTCGCGGGTATGACGGCGAAGTTTGCCCTGACCAAAGATGACGGATGCCCCCGCTACGCCATGCGGCTTATGGAGTTCGAGCCGGGCGGCCACACTTCAATGCACGCCCATCCCGAGGAACATGAATTCTACTTCCTCGAAGGGGAGCCTGCGATTGTGGATGGCAGCGGCAAGGAGACGCGCCTGCGCGCTGGCGATTTCGTATACGTGTTGCCCAACGAGCCGCACCAGATTAAGAACGTCGGCAACACGAACATGAAGACGATCTGCACGATTCCCATTCTTCCCGGCGGAGACGGAAAAACCACAACTGGCACGGCTAATATCATGGAGTCTCCTGAACTGAAGCTGATTGGAAGAGTACGATCACCCCTGAAGTCCCGCGACGAGTGTCCTAAACAGACTCATGAGGGAGCGCCTGACGCATGGATCGAGATTGCTCCTGAGTTTGCCTCCGCTTTGGAAGGGCTAACGGCGGGACAATCGGTGTTGATCCTAACGTGGCTTCATGAAGCCCGCCGGGACACCTTGAGAGTTCATCCGCGTGGGAATCCGAATGTGCCAGCTCGAGGAGTCTTTGCTACTCGTTCGCCGGACCGACCAAACCCGATAGGGTTGCATGCTGTGCGTATCCTTGAGATTCAGCCACCGTGCCGCGTCCACGTGAAATCGCTCGAAGTCATCGATGGCACTCCTGTAATAGACATCAAGCCAGCAGCACCGCAGAATGGCGAGGTTTAACAGGTTTGCACATTGCGGTTCCGTCATGAATATCTTCGTCGTAATCTAAGCCTTTGGGGTTCGGTTGAAATCTTTCACGCAAGGAGCGAAACAGAGCTGCGTTGAACTCGCCGCCGAGCTTCTTCCGGATGCGGAGAAGGAACTGGCCGCATACACACGCGCGGTACAGGAACTGTCTGGTTCTGAGCAAGCCCGGCAATCCATCGAAGATTGGATGGCAGAGTTGGATTTGATCGATTGGCCGAGCGGGGATTCAGCCCCAGATTGGCGTCGCTTAACGATTGCGGCAGCAATCCGGCTCGCCATTCGGGTCAACGCTCCAGGGCTCAACCAGACAAGCGGATTTTGAGACCTCGTTTATCGAGGGGTATAGACGAAGGGAAGTGTTATGAATGCGCAGCCGATAACGATTGCCAGCCTCGTACCACCCTTCTCAAAAGAGACGGCGATTCTGAAGGTCCGTGTTGTCGAGGACAAATGGAATACGCGCGATCCAAAGCAAGTAGCAGGCGGCTACGCGGAGGATTGTTACTGGCGCAACCGCTCGGAGTTTCTCAAGGGTCGAGAAGAAGTTGTCGCGTTTCTCACGCGGAAATGGTCCCAAGAGTTGGAGTATCGCCTTATCAAGGAGTTGTGGTCTTTCGATGGGAACAGGATCGCGGTTCGATTCGCGTATGAATCACGCGACGATTCCGGGCAATGGTATCGGTCCTACGGGAATGAGAACTGGGAGTTCGAGCCCGGCGGCCTGATGAGATTCCGTTATGCGAGCATCAATGACCTTCCTATCAGGGAACAAGGCCGGTTGTTTCACTGGCCGTTGGGCCGTCGCCCTGATGATCACCCAGGATTGACTGAAATGGGACTGTAGGACCGACCGGCAGAAAACCGTAAGACAAATCAATGAGATAAGGGGAAGGCCGTTTGGCGCACTCATCCACATTGGCCCAATACGTAGCGTTCGTGCGCTTCGGATAAGCCTTCTACTTCGAACCGAAGTACGAGGAATTCCGGCCGCGGACGATCTGGAGTCTATCGAATGTACCCACTTCGACATTCAAAGAAGTGGATCCTATCCCACAATTCAAGGCGACGGCGAAACTGGGAGAGTTCCTGGAAACCCGATTCTCACAATCGTTTCTAGTCTGAAGGGGCGGTACCGGTCGGTCGCCCCTCTTTCCAACGAATCTCGAATCTTGACAAATAGCGTTCTGTGGATCATACTTCTGACCATTGGTCGTTAATGGTTAATAGTCTACAATGACGAACAGTCATACATCTGGGACCGCTGCAGTGGTTGAAGCCCTCGCTTCCGAAAATCTCCCGCACTTGAAAGGCATGGGGCGCCGCCAGCGTCGCGCCGCCGAAACTCGCGTGCGGCTGTTCCGCTCGGCACTTCAGCTTTTTGCCGAGCGCGGCTTTGCCAATGTCACGGTCGAGGACATCACCGAAGCCGCCGATGTCGGCAAGGGCACCTTCTTCAACTATTTCGAGAGTAAGGATCACGTGCTGGGTGTGATGGCTGAGATTCAACTCGGCAAGGTCAGAGAAGCCCTGACCCTCGCCGAATCTGGCAAGGAGACGATTCGTTCGGTGTGTCGCCGTCTGCTTATTCGTGTCGCGGAAGAGCCGGGGCGCAGTCCCGACCTCGCCCGTACCCTGATTTCTTCCTTTCTGGCCAGTGAGAGAGTTCGTGGCTTGATCGACGGCAACATGTCCGAGGGGCGCAAGATGCTCGCCCAGATTGTGGCCGCTGGGCAAGAGCGCGGTGAGATCGACCCCCGTTTGAAAAAAGAAAAGATTGCGCTTCAGTTCCAGCAGGCGTTCCTGGGCACGCTCCTGTTGTGGTCGCTGCGGGGCCAACCCGCGCTTGGGACCTGGATCGAAGAGAGCTTTCAACACTGGTGGAGAGCGATCGCCATCTCCAACCGAGACCAAAAGCGATGAAAAGCAATTTCCGTACGATCGTCATCCTGACGCTGGCAAGCCTGATTTGCGGTGCGATCGGCTCAGCCCAAGAGGCTATGCCCTACCGCCTCACGCTACGCGATGCCATTCAGAAGGCGCTGCAGGCCAACCTCAACGTGCTCGTCGCCGATACCCGGGTCGAGGAAGCTGAGGGCACACGCGTGCGGCGTTTATCGGCCGCGCTGCTTCCGCAGGTACGCGCGCAAAGCTACGCCAACCTGCAGAACCGCTCCCTGAGCGCTTTTGGGATCTCGTTACCCGGCGTTCCCGCGGTGATTGGACCGTTGTCTAATTACGATTTTCGCGTCTACGCGCAGCAAAACCTGGTCGATCTCCAGAGTTATCGCAGCTGGAAAGCCAGCGAACGCGCCCTCGATGCCAGCAAAATGGACTACCAGGATGCGCGCGATCTCATCATCCGTGCCGTGGCCAGCCTTTATCTCAACGCCCAGTCGGCTGCGGCGCGCGTGGATGCTGCGCAATCTCGGGTAACCGATTCGGATGTTTTGTACAAGCTTGCGAACGACAAGCACGATGCCGGGACGGCGACGGGCGTGGACGTGCTGCGTTCGCAAGTACAACTCGCCAATGACAAACAGGCTCTGCTAGTTGCGCAGACCCAGTACCAAGACTCGCTGTTAGCCCTCGCACGCAACCTGGGCATGAGGCCGAGCACGCCTCTGGAACTCGCCGAGCCGCTCCGCTATCAGCCCTTAGAGCCACTTCAGGCCCAGAGTCTTGTGCCCTCGGCACTCCTCACGCGCCCCGACTACTTGTCGCTGGCCACCCAGCGTCTGGGGTTGGTCGAGCAGCAACGCGCCAGCCGCGCCCGCTACTATCCGAAGCTAAGCATCAACGGTAACTATGGCGGGCTGGGCCGCAGCATTGGAGGCGTGCAGGGCACAGGCATGATTCAAGGCCAGATTGACTTTACAGTATTTGATCGCGATCGCAGCGGCGAGGCGCAGGAACTTGCCAGCCGGGTTAAGCGCATCGACGATCAAATCGCCGATTTGCGCCGCGGTATCGAGGAGGATATCCAAGAAGCGCTGCTGAATCTCGAATCTGCAGCTGAGCAGGTCGCTGTCTCCAAAGAAGGACAGGATCTGGCGGAGCGTGAACTCAAACTCTCGCAGGATCGTTTCCAGTCGGGTACGACCAACAACGTTGAAGTGGTCACTGCCCAAGACGAGCTCGCCCGCGCACAGGAAAACTACATCTTGGCTGTCTCCACCCACGTGGACGCCAAGTTTGCTCTGGCCCGCGCCGCCGGAGGCACGGAAAGAAACATCGATCAGTATCTGGAAACTCCGTAAGCGGCTTGCCGGCCGGGCTGTGATTTAAGTTCGTGTTTGATGAGGTCTGAAACCATGAAGCGCCGTATATCTTTGTTGGTCTTGCTGGCAGCGGCGGTCGCGGCCGGCATTTATCTCTATCCGCGTCTGCACCAAGACTCGAAGCCCGAGAATCAGCTCACGCTGTCTGGCAATATCGAAGCGCACGAGAGCCTGGTGAGTTTCAAGGTTCAGGGACGCATCATTGATCTGCCTATCGAGGAAGGCCAGTCGGTGGAGCGAGGAGCCTTGCTGGCGCGCCTGGACAGCGACGACTACCGGCAGAGAGTCCGGATCGATGAGGCCACAGCTCGGGTACGCCAAGCGAATCTTGATCTGGTTCTCGCCGGTACTCGCGAACAAGAACTCAAGGCTTCCGAGCAGACCATGTTGGACGCAAAGGCCGATCTTGCGGAAAAGAAGATTGATTACGATCGCACCCAAAGCCTGTTCAGCAAAGATGAGGCTTCCGCGCAGGACCGCGATCTGGCAGAGACCGCGCTCAAGCGAGCGCAGGCCACCTTCGAAGCTGCGAGCCAGCGCTATGACGAGGCCGTGGAGGGAAGCCGCAAGGAGGACATCGCGATCGCCCGCGCCAATCTCCGCGAAGCTCACACCACTCTTGGCATGTCTCGCGTTAATCTGGGCTACACAACCCTCCTGGCGCCCTCGGCGGGGGTAATCACGGTGCGCCAGGCGGAACTCGGAGAAGTGGCCGTTCCCGGCACTCCCGTCGTCACCTTAGCTGATCTCGACCACATCTGGCTGCGGGCCTACCTAGCGGAGACCGATCTGGGCCGCATTCGCTGGGGTCAAGATGCAAATATCACCACCGATACCTATCCCGGCAAGCAATATCACGGACGGGTTTCATTCATCTCTTCGACTGCCGAGTTCACACCCAAGAGCGTTCAAACCTACAAGGAGCGGGTCACCCTCGTCTATCGCATCAAGATTGATGTCGATAATCCGAATCGCGAACTCAAACCCGGCATGCCCGCGGACGCTCACATCCTGCTGGCCGGCAACCCGGCCCAATCCGGACCTGAGCCGGAGAAATAGATGACCGGCCAGTTCCAACCCGCGATCGTAGCCGAGGGTCTCGCCAAGAGCTTTCCCGACGTACGCGCCGTCGATCACCTGAGCTTCGACGTGCGCGCCGGAGAAATCTTTGGCCTGGTCGGTCCCGACGGTGCCGGAAAAACGACCACGCTCCGAATCATCGCGGGCATTCTGCCGCCGGATGAAGGGACAGCCAGCGTCGCGGGCTGCAATGTCGTTCGCGATCCCGAAGGCGCGAAGCATCACCTCAGCTACATGCCGCAGCGTTTCGGGCTTTATGAAGACCTCACCGTCGATGAAAATGTCCGTTTCTACGCCGACTTGTTTGGAGTGAGAAAAGCTGAGCGCGACGAACGTTCCACGCGACTGTTACAGGCAGCCGGCATGAGGGAATTCCGCAAGCGCCTCGCCGGGAGGCTATCCGGCGGCATGAAGCAAAAACTGGGCCTGGTCTGCGCGCTCATTCACCGTCCCAAGGTCATCCTGCTGGATGAGCCGACGACCGGCGTCGATCCCGTTTCGCGCCGCGACTTCTGGCGCATCCTTTATGAACTGGTTTCGGAAGGTGTGGCAATACTCACCTCGACCGCGTATCTGGACGAGGCAGAGCGTTGTCATCGCGTCGCTTTACTCCATCAGGGCAAGCTGCTCTTTTGCGACACTCCTGCGAATCTCAAAGACAAGCTCGGCAAGGGCGTCTTGTCGGTGAGGTCGCCCGAACCGCGAAGACTTCGCAGTCAACTTGAGAACGCGGCTGGCATCTCCAGTTTGGTGCTGACCGGCGATGGGCTGCACGTCGTAGTTGACCATGCGGCTCGGCGCATCCCCGAATTCGAGGCCCGCCTGAACCAAGCGCATGTTCCATTCGACGCGATTCGGCAGGTCCCGCCCACGATTGAAGACCTCTTTGTGGATGCGGTCAGCAGTGGAGCATCGCCCCATGACTGAGGGCAACAACTCGGTTGTGATTGAGAACCTGGTCAAGCAGTTCGGCGATTTTGTTGCCGTCGATCACATCAATCTTGAGATTCACAAAGGCGAGGTGTTTGGTTTTCTTGGGCCGAACGGTGCCGGCAAGTCCACTACGATCCGCATGCTTTGCGGTCTGCTGACACCAACCTCCGGCCGCGCGCAGGTCGCTGGATACGACGTCGGGCGTGAACCCGAATCCGTGCGCCAGAACATCGGATACATGTCGCAGAAATTCTCTCTTTACAACGACCTCAAAGTGATCGAGAACATACGCCTGTTCGCCGGTCTCTACAGCGTGTCTTCGAGCAAGCTCGGAGAACGAATCGAATGGGCGCTGGAGATGGCGAACCTCAAAGGCCAGGAGAATCTGATTACTGGCACGCTCCCTGGCGGGTGGAAGCAACGCCTCGCCCTGGGCTGCGCGGTGTTGCACAAACCGCCCATCATCTTCCTGGATGAGCCTACGTCCGGGGTCGATCCCATCTCGCGGCGGCAGTTCTGGGATCTCATTCACCACATGGCAGGGGAGGGCGTGACGGTTTTCGTGACCACGCATTACATGGAAGAAGCCGAGTACTGCAACCGTCTGGCGCTGATCTTCCGCGGAAAGATGGTCGCGCTGGGCACACCTTTCGAGTTGAAACAGAAATCGATGAAAGGAGAACTGCTCCTGGTCGCCTGTGAGCCGCTTGGCAAGGCCGTGGAAATCCTGCAATCCGCTCCAGACGTGATCGACGCCGCGGTTTTCGGCAACGCTCTGCACCTGGTTGTGCATGATGCCAACGCTGCGATTCCGCAAGTTCGGAAGTATCTGTCGGATCACGGCATCACCGTTGGCAATCTCGAGAAGATACCTCCCACCCTGGAAGACGTTTTCGTCTCTCTCACGACCGCGCGCGATTCGGGAAAGGAATGGAAAGCATGAGCTTCACCCGCTTCCTGGCCGTGGCTCGAAAAGAGGTCATCCAGATCCTTCGCGATTCGCGCAGCCTGATCATCGTCCTGATCATGCCGGTGATTCTTGTGCTGCTGTTCGGTTATGGCGTCAATCTCGACCTCAAGGGTCTGCCCGTGTATGTGTACGACCGCGACGGTAGCCAGCAGAGCCAGGATCTCTTGAAGCGCTTCCAGGCCAGCCCTTACTTCGACGTTGTGCGCGTGGTGACCAACTACCCTGCACTGGTCCGCGCGCTCGACCACGGCCAAGCCAAAATGGGGATCGTCGTTCCATGGGATTTCTCCCAGCGCCTGCGCGACGGCCGCGCCGCCCAGGTGCAGGCACTCGTCGACGGCACGGATGACAATACCGCCAATGTCCTCATCGGCTATGCCCAGGCGGTTGTCCAAGGATATTCGTCGGACCTCCAACTCGACTGGCTGCGCAATCGCGGCCAGCTCGCCCAGCCATCCCCTGTCAGTGTTGAAACCCGCACCTGGTACAACGAGAATCTCGAGAGCAGCGCATTCATCGTTCCCGGCGTGCTTGCCTTGGTCATGTCCGTAATCGGTACGTTCCTCACCTCGCTGACCATCGCGCGCGAATGGGAACGCGGCACCATGGAGCAGTTGATTTCAACTCCGGTCACGCCAACCGAGATCATGCTCGGCAAGCTGGTGCCTTACTTCATCATTGGAATGTTCGACGTGATCGTCTGCGCCCTGATCGCCATCCACTGGTTCCAGGTTCCCTTTCGAGGTTCCTATCTCACGCTGCTGATCAGCTCCGCCATGTTTATGGTGGTGGTGCTATCGCTCGGGTTTCTGATCTCGGTGATTGCAAAGAATCAGCTTGCGGCAAGTCAAATCGCATTGGTTGTGACGTTCTTGCCGGCTTTTCTCCTGTCGGGATTTCTCTATGCGATTGAGCAAATGCCCATAGTCCTGCAATCGATCACCCGCATCCTGCCGGCGCGCTACTACGTCTCGGTGCTAAAAAAGGTATTTCTCAAGGGAACATCCACGGCGTTGCTTTATACCGACTTGGTCCCTTTGGCCGTTTTCACACTTGTGCTGGCATTGCTCGCCGCGCGTTCATTCCATAAGAGTTTGGCATAAGGGAAAAACTATGCTGGCGCGTCTCAAACAGATGTTGATCAAAGAGTTCATCCAGGTCTTCCGCGACAAGCGCACGCTCGCCGTGCTGTTAGGACCGCCGATTATCCAGATGGTGGTCTTTGGATACGCAGCCACTTTTGAGATTCGTCATGTCCCAACCGTTGTCCTCGATCTCGACCACAGCCAGGAGAGCCGTGACTTGGTCTCCCGTTTCTCCTCCAGCGCCTATTTCGACGTGCAACGCCAGTTGACGGACTACCGCCAGATTGGTGATCTCATCGAACAAGGCAAGGCAACGATCGGTCTCGAGATCAATGCCGGATTCGCCCAGAACCTGCGCAAGGGACAGACTGCTCCCCTGCAAGTGATCGTGGATGCGACCAATTCGAACACTGCCCTGATCGCCTCGGGCTACATCTCGCAGATCGCACTCGGCTTCGCCCAGGACTACCAGCACGATCACATCTACCGCATCTCGCCGCAACTCGTGGAAGAAGTCCCCTCGGTCCAACTCGAACCGCGGCCGTGGTACAACCCCGACCTCAGGAGCCGGTGGTTTTTCGTGCCCGGAGTGATCGGCAGTCTTACCCTGGTTCTCGTGGTCACTCTGACGGCCTTTGCCGTGGTTCGCGAACGTGAGATCGGCACCCTCGAGCAGATCATGGTTACGCCGATCCGCCCGGCCGAGTTCATCCTCGGTAAGACCCTACCCTTTTTCCTGATTGGTCTGTTCGATGTCTCACTTATTGCGACGGCAGGAACGCTGTGGTTCCGAGTCCCATTTCGCGGGCAGATTCTGGTGTTGTTCACGGGCGCAATTCTGTTCCTGCTGTGCATGTTGGGCGTGGGCCTGTTAATCTCGACCGTCTCGTCCACGCAACAGCAGGCGATGGTGACCGCCTTTTTCTTTATTATGCCCGCCATAACCTTCTCTGGCTTCGGCTTTCCCGTCAGTACCATGCCGCAGTGGCTGCAATATCTCACCTACCTGAACCCGTTGCGCTATTTTCTGGTTGTACTCCGCGGCACCTATCTGAAAGCCGCCGGCATGGAGATTCTCTGGCCTCAGATGCTCGCCATGGCCGCTTTGGGAGTGAGCCTGCTGATGATCGCTGTTCTTCGCTTCCACAAAGCACTCGACTGAGCCTGCAGTCGCTTTCAGGCCCGACTAACGGGCATCAGGAGTTATTTCCGGCCTGAAACCGGTCGCGAAGCGCAATGGCGAGCTGCCGAGCTCCCCGCCGAATCTCGCGTTTGTCTAAGGCGGCGAATCCCAGTTGCAAGCCTTCATGCCGGACGCGGCCACGGGTGCAGAACGTGAGCGGAGTAACTTCGACGCCGCGATTGGCTGCAGCCTTCGCGGCGGCGGCGGCGTTCACTCCTTCGCACAGCCATCCTACGGTTTGCAATCCGGCTTCGATCGGCGGAATCTCCAGAAGCCCTTTCAGTTCCTGCCTGGCGGCATCGAACAACTCCGCCGACCGTTCCGCATAGACCTGGCGCATGCGACGCAAGTGGCGGCCAAAGTGTCCCTCGGTGATGAAGTCGCTGAGAATCGCTTGCTCCGGCAGCGGAGCGTGGCGCGCCGTCATCGATATGGCCGCGGCGAAGCGCTCCGTCAAGGCGGCAGGAAGAACCACGTAGCCAAGCCGCAGCGAAGGGAAGAGCACCTTGCTGAAGCTGCCCGCGAAGATCACTACTTGGCCGCGATCCAGTCCCTGCAACGACGGAAGAGGTCCTCCCAGGTAGCGATATTCGCTGTCGTAGTCGTCCTCTAAGACAAAGGCCCCCACGCGGCGCGCCCGCTCCAGCAGCGCCAGCCGCCGCGCCAGGCTCATCACCACGCCGAGGGGAAACTGATGCCCCGGCGTCACATAGATCAAACGGACGCCGCGCAGTGCGGCGGCGTCGAGCGCGATGCCTTCGTCATCGACTGGCGCCGCAGCGATCTTCGCGCCCAGCGCGTTGAAGATCATTTCCGCGCCAATGTATCCGGGATTCTCCATGTATACGCGGTCGCCAGGGTTGAGCAGAAGCCGCGCTACAAGGTCAATCGCACCCTGCACGCCAGCGATGATTGCCACCTGTTCGGGGGCGCAGTTGACGCCGCGCGATGCGTTCAGATAATCGGAAACCGCAACGCGAAGAGGGCGGAAACCCATCGGTTCGCCGCTAGAGAGCAGCTTGGCCGAGGCAGTGCGCCAGCGGCGTGTGGCGATCTGCGCCCATATGGTTGTGGGGAAGAGATCGAGCGCAGGCAGGTTGGCTCGGAAGGCGCGAGTGAGGCGAGACTCGGTTCCCGGAAACGAACACACGCGGGAACCGTAATCGGAGAGACGCAGCCGGCGCCGATCCGTCGTTGTTGCCGCAGCGGAGGAACTGCGGCGAGCGTGCAGGAGGTCTTCCGGCAATACTCTGCGCACGTATGTGCCCGACCCCATACTGCCTTCCAGATACCCTTCGCTCTTGAGCTCCTCGAAGGCGCGAACGATGGTGCCGCGCGACAGCCCGTATTGCGCGGCCAGCTCGCGTGTGGCGGGTAGTTGCGCACCGGCCCTCAGCCGGCCCTCCAGGATGGCGGCGCGCAGGGAGGCGTAGAGCCAGCGGTAGGCGGGCGTCTCGGCATCCCGCTCGGGCAGCGCCAGTTCAAAGGTTGTGGCTTCCTTGGGCATAAAAGTGGTACAGCCAGAATAGCGCAAGTGGATCTTACATGCTTGTCCACTTGGGTTTAGCCTGATGCCATGAGCGAGAGGGCAACGAAGCGGCTGGTAGGGATTTCAGCTCTCTATGCGCGCCTTGCGCTGGGCGCATCGTTTCTTTCGGCGGTCGCCGACCGATTTGGACTCTGGCGAAGCCATGCAGTGTGGGGAAACTTTGCCAGCTTCGAGAAGTACACCGCAAGGGTGAATTCCTTCATGCCGGCGAGCTCCGTCCCTTTTCTGGCCTGGGCCGCAACCATTGCGGAGGTCGTTCTCGGCGTAGCGCTGATCGCCGGGATATGGACTCGGGGAGTCGCATTGGCGAGCGCGCTTCTGTTGGCTTTGTTTGCAACCGCGATGACGGTTTCGTTCAGCTTCAAACCACCCCTCGATTACTCGGTCTGCCACAAATCGAATTCGGCAGCAAGAATCGGAGTGCTTGTCAGGCCGCATTTAGCCAAGCTGGAAATCGGCGGAAACACGCCTCAAAGGAGTCAGAAAAATGCAAATAAAACATGTCACGAGTGAGCCGGCAATTTTGTATTTCGGCACACCCGTCTTACTCATTAGCACTGTTAATGAAGATGGTTCATATAACTTGGCCCCAAACTCTTCGGCGTTCTGGCTCGGCTGGCGATGCATACTCGGCCTGGACGCGAGTTCGAAAACCACAGAAAACATGTCGCGCACGGGCGAATGCGTCCTCAACTTGCCGTCAATCGATTGCGTCGCGGCGGTGAATCGTCTGGCGCGAACCACCGGCTCCAACCATGTCCCTCGTCACAAGGTGGCTCGTGACTACAGTCATGAGCATGACAAGTTCAAGAGCGCCGGATTGACGCCAGTTCCGTCGCAGACCGTCTTGCCGGCACGGGTTCTGGAGTGTCCGGTGAATATGGAAGCCGTGGTCGCGGCCCGTCATCCGATGGCTGAAGAGGACGACGCACTACGAGGCAGGAGCATCACGTTTGAAGTGCGCATTAAGCGCGTCCATCTCGATCAACGAATCTTGGCGGAGGGTGAAACCAATCGGATCGACCCGGATAAGTGGCGGCCTCTCATTATGAGCTTCCAGAAATTCTATGGGCTCGCACCAGGGCAGGTGCATGAATCGGCGCTCAGTGAGATCCCGGAATCGTTGTACCGAAGCCCCGATATAGACCGATCCAGGGACGACTCGTCGCCGCAACCCTGTTCCTCAGACAATCAATGTAAACATCAAGTCAATATAGAGGAGAATCACCGTGACTAAGCGTATCTTCCTTGCAGGCGCATCTGGTGCAATCGGCAGACGGCTTGCGCCACTGCTGGTTGCGAACGGATGGCATGTGGTCGGTTCTACGCGCTCAAAGAGTAAAGCTCCCCTGCTAATCGAGATGGGGGTTGAACCGGCCGTGGTCGACGTGTTCGATGCCGCTGCACTGCGACATCTTTTGGCCGAGATACGGCCGGAGCTCGTGATCCACCAACTCACCGACCTGCCCTACGCACTGGAAGAGAGCATGATGACTGCGGCCCTAGTGCGCAATGCGCGTCTCCGGGACGAGGGCACTCGCAATCTCGTTGCGGCTGCCGTGTACGCGGGTGCCCGGCGGTTGATCGCCCAGAGCATCTCCTTCATCTACGCTGACGGCCCTAAACCGCACCAGGAGTCCGACCCGCTCCTGCCAGTGACGCATCCAGTCTACGGAGAGACGGTGCAAGGTGTCATGAGCCTGGAACGTCAAGTGGCTGAAGCTCCACTCGACGGGATAGTTCTGCGCTATGGATTACTTTACGGACCAGGAACGGGTTTTGATAGGCCCATTGCTGCGGGGTCAGTGCACGTCGACGCAGCCGCCAAAGCTGCCGAACTTGCAGTCACACGAGGGCAGCGCGGGACCTACAATGTCGCAGAAACGGATGGAACGACATCGAGCGACAGGGCTATCCAGTCATTCGGGTGGGACGCTGGTTGGCGATGTTCAGGCTGAGAGATCCCGTTGCGCTGCTGGGGCAGCATCCCGCGGCTTGTCGCTGCGTGGTCAAGGTGCATTCTTCCCCGTACCCGTCGTTCTCGTGCCCGCGCGGCCAGACATGGGACAATACCGTACCGAAGTGAACCCAAGAAAGAGGGAGGAACAGTGATTCGAGAGATACGAAGACAAAACAGGGCGCTTCCCGAGGCGGAAGCTCGGGAGATATTGGCCCGCGCAGAGCACGGCGTGCTGGCCACGGTTGGCACGGACGGGTGGCCCTATGCCGTGCCGCTCAATCACGTGCTGATTGACAACGCGATTTATGCCCACTGCGCGCGAAAGGGCCACAAGCTGGACAACATTGCGCACGAGGCGCGAGTCTCCTACTGCGCCGTAGCCAAAGCGACGGTTTCGCCCGCCGGGTTTACCTGCCATTATGAGAGCGCCATCCTCTACGGCCGCGCGGAGCTCGTTGCCGACGAGGAAGAGAGAGTCCGCGTTCTGCGGCTGCTGACCGAGCGTTTCAGCGATCCTGGCGCGGAAGACTTTGAAAATCACTTTGCCGAGCACATGCGCCTGCATGGCCGCGGCGCCGCCATGATTCGCATCGAGATTGAACACATCACAGGCAAGGCGCATCGCTCCGCCTCGGCCGCTTAAGAGGAGCTGTTCGGCGGCTGCGCCCCGCACTTGGTCCTCGGACTACTTCCCCGGCCATTTGCTCGTGTGCCGTCCCGGAAAGCGCGAGCGCAGCACCTCGCCAATCCGACTGGCGAAAGCATCACGGTCGTTTTGGTAAGCTCTATGCGTGCAACTGGGACAGCCAAGCCGGACAGCAATGGCGGCAGCCGCTCACCGTGCCGCTCATCAGATCCTGGAACAGGGGCGCATCTTCGCCGATCCGCTTGCCCTGCGCATCCTGGGTGAAGACGCCGAGGCCCTCGTGCGCGAGGCGGAAGGTGATCCTTCCAGACGCCGGCTGCGGCTCTTCATCGCCGTGAGGACACGCTTTGCGGAAGATGCGTTGGCATCGGCGGTTGAACGCGGTGTTCGTCAGGTCGTGGTGCTCGGCGCGGGCTTGGACACCTATGCGTACCGCAACCCGTTCGGGGACCGCCTGCGCTTTTTCGAGGTTGATCATCCAGCTACGCAGGCGTGGAAACGCCAGCGGCTGGCCGATGCGGCCATCCCGCTGCCAGATTCGCTGGCCTTTGCTCCGGTAGATTTCGGACAAGGTACGTTGTCTGAAGGGTTAGTGGCTGCTGGCTTCGATCCCAAGCGGCAGACCTTCTTTACTTGGCTCGGAGTGGTGCCCTACCTGGCCGAGCAAGCCGTCTGGGCAACACTTGCCTTCATCGCCAGCTTGCCCAATGGAGCCCACGTCGTGTTCGACTACAGTGACCCTCCAGATTCACTTTCACCGGAGGCGCGCATTCTGCACGACAGGCGTGCGGCACACGTAAGAGCGTTGGGAGAAGCCTTTGTGACCCACTTTGAGGCGGAGAAACTTCGGGCTAGATTGATGGCCATCGGATTCTCCGAGGTCGAAGACCTGGGACCGCCAGAGATATCCGCGCGGTACTTTCCAACCCGCGCCAGTTCCCCTCCCGACAGGGGCGGCCATATCCTCCGCGCGACGACCGTCTGAAGGTGCATAGCATTGGAGTGCGGGTCTCCTCCCACGCCGCGAACAGATCGCTGCCTCACGGACGTTCAATCTTGTATCGCGGAATCGGTGGTGCCCCTTTCTGTGAAAGACCAATGCGAGTGGATGATTTTCCAGTCGTCACCCTGACGCCGATAGATTTCTGTGCAGTTCCATCTCATGCTTGCTTCGTTGCTGTAGCTCACATAGAGCATGGTCAGGACAGCGACATCGCCAATGACCTGCACACGAGGGTTGATGATTTCGTCTTTCTCGATGCTGATCTTCCCTCGAAGCGCCTCATAGCGTTCCTTCAGGTTTGAGAACCCATCCAAGCGATCCCTCAGATACGGGTCGAAATAGCTCACGTCGGGAGCATTGATCTCAAGGTATCCATCCGGGTCTCCCTTGCCCCAGCGGTCAAGAGCCCGGCGCTCAAGGGCGAGAATTGTGTCTGCGACTGTCGTAGGCTGCTGCGTTGTCTCTTCCATGGAGATCACTGTAGGTCGCGGTCGCTGCCGGACGATAGGAAGAATGGAACATTCTTACCCTGAAGTGTTGTAATGACCGTGTGCTGCGACCCTTCGTCCGCTATCGGGAGTACGCGCCGTGTGAAGCATTGAGAAAGGCAGTCCGGGCCTTTTTTACCTTCATCGAGCCCAAACCGGACAAATCTCCTAATCGCCTTGTCACACGCGAAGTTTTGTTCGGTGCGGGCGATTCCTTCGCCTCCCCTCTCTTTGCTGACGGACACGCATCCCTAGTCTTCAGCATCCCCAAGGTATGCCGCACGGGTGGAATGTGGCATCCGCTTTCGGGCAGAGCAAAGGGAACCGTGATCGGAGCCATGAGCGTTGTCGGACGTGCTTCAGGAGATGAACGCCTCGAAATGGTTGGGGTGTTCTTCCGTGCGGGATGGGCGCAGCGTTTCCTGTCTGTGCCCGCCTTCGAGCTGACGGATCGGATCGTGGCTATCGACGACCTTTGGGGAGCGCCCGCACTGGCGCTGGCGACCCGGCTTCAGGAAGAGAGCGAGGACGTGGCACGGGTCGATCTCCTCGAAACGGCGTTGCTCCACCGGATGCGGGAGCCGCGAAGAACAAAAGCAACGGTCGATGTTCCCGGCTTAGCGGCATTGATCGTTCGCCGCAGAGGGCTGCTTACGGTCGAGCGCCTTGCATAGGCCGCAGGCGTTTCGCGCCAGCATCTTACGCGGGAGTTCCGCGAGTCCGCAGGGGTGACTCCGAAGCTCTACCTTCAACTCGCACGGTTCCAAGCCGCTCTGGTCTACTGTGGTTGCGGCAAGAATGTGAATTGGTCTGAGGCCGCTTCAGAGGCGGGGTATGCCGACCAGTCGCACATGATTGCCGAGTTTCGGCGTTTCAGCAGCCTGACGCCGGGGATGCTCGCAAGCAGGAAGTGGTTTCATCCCTTCATCGAGAGGGCGCGCGTTCAGCCGTCGGGTGCGACTGCGATGTACAGGCTAGTGACGTAAGTTTAATTCTCATCAATGGTAGCTGAACTCGAAAACGGCCTCCTTCTTGAAATGATCGCAGAAGAGCTTGTAGCCGCCTCGGTCGTAATCATCGACCGAGAACACGAGTTCTGACACGCCGTCGTTGTCGTAGTCGCCAGCGTCCACCAGCCACATTGCCTTGTCCAAGAACTTAATCTCCTGTGCCGGGGAGTATGAGGTATTCAGGCCCAGGACGATTTGGAGTCTTTCTAACGCGTTCACTTCGGCTTTCAAGGAACTGGATTCCCATCCCACAATTCAGGGCTTCGGCAAAGCTGGGAGAATTCTAGGAAACCCGGTTCTTCCAATCGTTCTAGCCAGCATGGCGGTGTCGGCTGGCCACTTTTTCCTCAACCAGTAATCCCAGTTCGCTTAGACGACCCATGCGGGCGACGCTCGTCCGCATGGGCTGAAGAGAGGAGTCATCGTCATGTGTCCATTGTTCCCACTCGGGCAAATTGTGGCGACTCCAGGTGCACTGGCGGCACTGGAGCGAGCGAACCAGTCCCCAGCAGTCTTCCTGGCGCGCCATGCAGGAGGGGACTGGGGCGAACTGGAGCCAACTGATGTCGCAGAGAATGAGTACAGTGTGGCTCATGGGTTCCGATTGCTGAGCAGCTATACAACAACCACTGGGGAGAAGCTATGGATCACTACCGAAGCAGACCGGTCGGCTACTACGTTGCTGTTACCGGAGGAGTATTGAAGGGCGAAACTCCGGCTGCTTGGCAACCACCGTGTAAGAACCGGGAAAGTGGTCAGTGATGAGCGATCCGGTCAATCCATATCTGTCGAGCATGAAAAGCGAGATTTATGACGCAGGCGCGACTCTTATGCGGGCGAAGGATCAAAGCACCCCCAAAAGACATCACGACAGCGGTCCACGTTTCCTGGCTCGTTTCTGCAAATCACGACTGACGCTTTCTCTTTAACGCCTGCAGCGCGGCTCGTCCGTCGCAAGGCATTTTTCATGGAGGTCATATGCAATCTGAACATCAAACGATCAGCGGCAAGGTGAACGCCGCGATCCTCGACAAAGTTGACCGTCTGTTCCGAAACGACGATGCCGGCGTTTGGACCGAAATACTGCAGAACGCGCGACGTGCCGGGGCGACGTGTCTCGACGTTTCGATCGAGGAACTCGGCTCGGATGGGGGAACGTCCGTGATCACAGTCGCGGACAACGGCTGCGGCATCGAGAGTTTCCAGAGCCTTCTGACGCTCGGCGCATCGCACTGGGACAGCGAAACGCAAGGCAGGGAGGATCCAGCTGGGATGGGGTTCTTCTCGCTGTGCCGGTGCGAAGTCGAGGTCCATAGCGGAAACCGGCGAGCGATCATCACACCGTCTGTCTTCATGGGCAAATGCGAAGCGGAGGTGATCGAAAGCAATGAGTTCGTCCCCGGCACCCGATTGCGTTTTGCGCGCGAAGCCGCGAAATCGGGCCTGATTCAAGCCCTGGAGAGGGCGAGCGAATTCTGTCCGCTCGACGTTCGGCTGGAGGGCCGTCTGCTTCCACGGCGCGACTTCCTCGAAGGCGCGCTCTATCGCGACACGATTGACGGAATCGAAGTCGGGTTTTCCACGCAATTCAGTTGGGAATGGAGCTGGTACGACGACTCCAACTGGAATTTCTACGGCCTGCGAATCGCCGACCCATTCGACAAGTTCACCGGGCTGCTAAAGCCGAACGAGCGCCCGAGTCCGCTGACCGTCCATGCGAGATTCAATGTCCTCGATACCGGCCGCGTGAAGTTGCAGCTTCCCGACAGGCGAGCCATCATCCAGGACGAATTTCTGTCTGCGTTTCACCGGAAAGCGCGCGCCGCTGCCTATCGTTTCTTCCAAACGCAGGATCGCCACATGCTGCCGTTCCGCAATTGGCGGGAGGCAAAGGACCTGGGAATCACGTTGCCGGAGGCTGCTTGTCTGCTGGAAACCTGGCACGCCGATCTGATGGATGAGAACACGGACCCGGTCTTCGGCTACGGGAAACAACGGCTTCTCGCCGACGCCTCGAATGTGATGCTGGTGGATCGGGACGTTCCCGATCCGCACACGCTCGAAGGGGCGCTTCACTCCGGCGCCCGACTGGAACGCGATTTGTATCGCGAGGAGCCGCAATATGAAGGCTATTCGTGGTACGACAGCCTGCCCCGTATCATCAACACCCGCATATTGATCGACGACGTTCCCTGGGAGGAGAGACCTTCCGGGGACACGGTGCGTCCCGCAAGGATTGAGGTGGAGTTGAGAATCGAAGAGGCGGGACAGCCCGACCGAACCCTGTATTTGCCGGCTTTGATCCACGTCGACTCGAACTGTACGAATGAACTGTCGTTCACCTCTGTGCGCCAGAGCCCGTGGGACAACGACGAACTCCAGGGGCCGTTTTCTGTTTCAGACTTCCTCCTGGCCGCGACCTTCTGCGCTTCCGACGATGTGGAAAGTGATAGCTGGAACACGCAGCGGGAGGCTTACGAAGAGGCGATCGAACGCGAGGTGAATTCCTACTTTCGCGGCCCGCGAGCATCCCTCACGGCGATCCTGGGCAAGGCCATCGGCTGGGAAGCAAGCCGGCTGGCAGAACAGATCGGCATCAAAGAAATCCGATTCAAACGGACCGGCAATGGACGCATGGATTGGGATGCGGAGTTGCTGGATTAGCCAGGCATCTCCGCCGCCTCCAATCACAAAAATCCCAGTCGTCAAGAACCGTGCCTAACGCCCTCATCTGACAACACCACCCCAAACTGGAGGACCTTTGTATGGTCACTGTTTCTATTACACGATGCACGTTGGAGTCCGATCCACTGGAGGTCATCGCGGACGCCAGACGCCATTGCTACCAGTGCCTTGACCTCTCGGGCCAGTTGGCACAAATCCGCGGGAGTGGGAGTGGAGTTTTTCATACGGGAGCATTGCAGAGCGAAGGCGCGAATCATTCCTCATCCTTTGTATTTTTAGACTCCGTGAATATCTACGGCCAATCTGAATGTTTCTGCACTTTTCAAGACAACCATCCATCACACTTCTATGTTGTGGAGTCCAAATCATGAGTACGACACGCTGCTATATCCTCGTCCAAATCACCAGCTACAGCTTCGAGGTTCAGGGAGCAAGTCTCGATGAATCGCGTGCAAATCGCTGGAAGCAGCAGAACCCTGAAATTCGGCAAGTGTGCGACGTGCATCTGCTGGAAACCTTGACGCAAGAAAACTAACCCATCCCGCGCAGCGGCTGCCCGAGGAGTTATCGAACGCTTGCAGCAAGGATAACCAGCCGGGGCTCTTCTGACGGGCACCTCATCTTCCGTCACAGCAGACCGGCATGCTACTATCAGCACCGCCGCCGCCCGTGAGGCTAGGTTCGAGGCATAAGCTCTGGCGAGCCGTTCGCGACCCACCACTTGGGCGGCTTGCTCCACAAGCCTTCACTTGCTTTGAGCCCCTGACGCCCTGACGGCCGATCAGCCGGACGCAATCTCGCCCATACGTGAAATCTGATCGTTTCGGTCGGCTGTGTTCCGGTTGTGTGCCGGATTTGAGGATACGGAGGAAGACACCACGCGAGCCGTATACTCCTCCGAGCACTTCATTCACACCGCTTAGCCGGCAATTTCAGGAACTCCGGCCGCGGCCAACAGGTGGTAAAGATCGGCGACCCGCGTTCTCTCGCCGCGGGCCCGGCAAAACGTGAAGATGGCGCGTTGTTTCGCTCTTGACAACGCGACAAAGAAAGTCGCAAGTCCCTCGGGGTTTGCTGGGCTGTGACTCCACCACATCTGGTCGTCCAAGCCAACAAATAGCATAGTGTCGTATTCGAGGCCCTTGCTTTTGTGGACGGTCATTAGAGGTATGTCATTCACGCCGTCAAACCGATTTAGACAATTGACCCAATCCACCGAATCCTCGGCACAGGTAGAAAGGTGCAAAGCGAGTCCCTCGATGGCGATGGCCAGTCGGTCCCCCGTGGCGTACTGGATATAGGATCGAGTCAGCGCAGTTTCATCTAAGAATTCAAGAACCCTCTTCACCAATTGCTGAGAGATCACGGCGGAGGGCGCTGTGCTCGCCATCGTCGACCTTAATTGCTTCAGGAAGTCGATCAAGCTGCGTTCTGCCCGGAAACTGTCCGCCAATTCGTCCGGGTTCACAGCGCGAAGTCGTTGTACCGCGGATGATGCGGATTCCCACGCTGATGCGTTTCTCTGGGTTGCGGCTAGTCGCAGGATTGAGATGGCGATCAGCACGACCTCTTCAGCAAGCAGGTCCTGCAAGGTCGTACGACCCAGGGCTTTGCTCTCATTGCGCAATCGAAGGCCCCTCCTCCCCAATGGCTCGGCAAGCTGCTCTTCGAAACGATCCGCTTTTTGACGGACGAGTATTCCGTAGTCGCGTGGTGTAGTCGCCCTCATGGCCATATCGTTCGCAAGCCATTCGGCTATTTTTCCCCCTTCACGCTGTTCGCTCGGGCAATTCCAGACCTGCGCGACATCGCCGGCAATCCTTCGTGGCGCCTGTGCGACCGATGGAAGCGACGTTGTGTCCAGAGCCTTGGCAACAACGTGTTGAATCCGGACAAGTTCGGCGGAAGATCGAAAATTGAACAATAAAGGTATGCGTTCCGCCGTGAATTCTGCCTCAAACCGCGAAAAACTATCAGTGCGTGCGCCCGCCCAGACCATGATTCTCTGTTTGTCATCCCCGACGGCTGTTAGCGTAGTCCGCGGGTTTTGAAAAGCCGATGACAGGAAGTCGTACTGTGCGAAGGTTGTGTCCTGAAATTCATCAAGAAAGACGAAACGGTATGTGGCCGTGAACGCGCGTGCGATCTGCAGATTGGTCCGGAGCAAGAGTTCCGCGAGCCTGTTGAGCATAACGAATGTCAGTCGCGATCCCGCGCTGTTTCGCAGATTCTCCGCCCACCAGCGCTGAACAGCGAATTCCGCCGCCGAACGCGGAATCACAGGGCATTGATCCAGCCGATACGATCCTACAACGCGCGACTCGAAGTCGCTCGCGCTCAGCTCGACGAGCTGTGACTGCAAGGCCGACTGTGTTGCGAGACGAGTCCGGATCAGGAAGTCCTCAACTGCCCGGCGTTGCGGAAAAAAGATTTCATAGCGATCGGATGGTTTCCAGATTGTTGGAATGGCGGACTGAAAGCGATCCACGAGCCCTTTGGTGAACGCGTCAAACGTGAGCGAGAGGAAACGATCAGCTCTTTCGGGAGTACAGCGTTCACGGACTCGCCGGCCCAGATTTTCTGCCGCATCCGTTTTAAAGGAGATGGCCAGTATTTTATAAGGCGCAGGGCAAAGGCCTGTTTCGAGCAAGTAAGCGGCGCGTTGAGCCAGGAACTCCGTCTTGCCGGCGCCGGGACCGGCTACAACACAGGTATTTCCTTCTCGCCGGATCGCTTTCCAGGCGTTTGGCTCAAGATCCTCAATCCCTCGCGGCCGCCAGTCTTCCTTGCGAATGAGGCCCACGCGGTCAACATCCTTCCGGTTCTGGCGCGCCGGATATGGCGACGACGACAGTGTCAAGCAGAGCTCGAAGTTCTTCCGGAGCGCCGCTTGCGAGGGCGGCGGCGTCCAATTTGCTGAGTACGCGGACGTGAGTGCTCGGTTTCCCGCGTCCAAGAAAAAGATATCGGTACCAACGAAGATGGTCCTGAACACCCGCACCGGCGTAAAGATTGATATTCCCATCTTCGCCGAGCACCGCTCGTCTCGGATCGTTGCCCACTGTAGGGCCGATCCAGCCTGATTCAAGGGCCGTGTAAGCGGCCGGAAAGGCCACAAGCATTGAGTAGTCCAGATCGAGAGGCGCGCAAAAGAAAACCTTGAACGTCCGCAGCCATTTTATCCACTGCATCAGCAGATTGTGTCCAGCGGGGTCGTAGGTGCTGGCGTCGAATGACGCGAGATTTTGGCCTGGGCCGGAAGCGTGCAAGGAATCCCCGAACAGTTTCGTGGGATCAACGCCGTTTGCCAGGAGTTGCGTACATGCCGTCTTGACCCGGCCCCAACCTCCGCCGGCACGCCCCATATCCAGGTCCAAGAGTGTCGCGTGCGCAATACCGAGATCATTCAGCAAGCGCCAAAGATGGTTCACGTGCCTGCCGCCAAGCGGAACGATCGCAACGAATGACCGGTCGATCGGCAACTTCAACGCTTCGGCGAGCCTCGGCAAAACGACTTCTTCCGATGCGCCTTCGCCCAATATCACGAAACGAGCGAAATAAAGCTCGGGAAAGGTCCTGACCGCTTCCCGCACAAATTTCTCGGCCTCAACTTCATCTACCGGCATACGGATTTTATTTACGCGAGCGGTACGCTTTTTGATGTCGAGCTGGAAATGGCGGACCTGCTCAGGACCGATGCGACCCATGATGCTCGGCGAGTGACTGGAGACGACGGCCTGAGCGCGCTTCCCGTTAGTAAGATCCTCAATCTGGCGGATAATGCGTGAAAGGTAGAAGGGCGAGAGACTATTCTCGGGTTCCTCTATCGCTATCAGTGTCAAGGCAGGAACATGTACACTGTCCGCCTGAAATCCGCCTGTTTGTTCCAGAATCTTGCCTTCAATATCGAGCGTCGCTGCAGTGATAGCCATATGGAACAGGGACCGTTGACCGTCGCTCAAATCCTCAAGACCACGATCCTCTCCCGACTCGTCGGGATGAAATACGACAGTCACTTTGCGAACGAATTCCTGAAATCGCGGGTCAACCGGTCGGAAGACTACCGTCGTGTCAGTCCCGGCGGTGTGGAGGTCCTGCCAACGCTTTTGCAGGCAGGAGCCGATGGCATCGACGCCAATTTCCGCTCCAAAAATGTCATTCAGATTTTCGGCGGCATCAACGAATGCTGTCCTCACGCCCTGGGACCAGTTGATCGCGCGCCACAGACGACTGCGCATAAAGGCCGTCACCTGGGAGACCGCGTCTCGCGATGCCGGGACGTACAACATCTGAACGCGAGCCCGGTCTATCTGCTTAAGATCGACACAATCCGTTTCTTCGAAATCGCCGAATTTTCGTACAGCCCTCAATTTCCAGTCGATGGCGCCTTCCAGCGACCCGTCATCGGTCAGCGTCGCCTGTAGCCTGACGCGGCACTTCAAGCGACCGTTTTCGTCAGCGGCCATTTGTTGGAAGAATTCGGGGACTGCACTGTGATCAGCGGCCTCATCATCAAGTTCGGGAAAAGCAAGGACCGTCTCAATAAAAAGCTCTCTCTGCAGCGGCGTGGCGGCCTCACCCAATGGAACATGAAAATCCTGCTTTCTGAGGCGGCGCTGTTCCGATGACACTCCGAAGAGACGCAGCATCCCGTCCATGACGGCTGTTTTCCCAGAGCCGTTTACGCCAATCAGTGCCGTAAATCCCGGTGATAGATCGATCGACTGGGGCTCAGGTCCGAAGCAGCGGAAATTGCCGAGGGTGACGCGCTCCACAAACATTACTGCCTCCGCACATAGTGAATCTGTTGAATAAAGCCTCGCATAATCATCCGCAGAACCTTGCACCGTTTGCCTTAGCCTGCATCGTGCTTGTTCCGCACATCGGCGTGCGAGATATTTTGCTGTACTTGACGAACCGCTTTTGGAAGACTCGCGCATTGGGCCGCTCGCTCCGGGCCGATCAGATCGACCACCCATCGGACGTGCTGCGGTAGCACTCGCATCCTGCCGATTGTCAGGGCCCGGAATACCGCCTCGACTAGCAAGGTGGCGCCCAGGTTCCGGCGAACCTCGGCATCCGACAGAATGTCGACCGTGCAACTGATTCGCAGCTTAGGAAAGAGGCGCGCAGAAAGCCGCGTCGCCTTCCGTTCGTCAATAACGGCGGTCATTCCGGTGCCCACGGCATAGGCGATCGTCGCGGCCTCGCCGTCGTCCAGTGTCTCGGCGGCCGGGCCGACAACCAGCTGTTCGAAATGCGCTTCAGATAACTCGTCAAGCTTGACGATCTCGACTAACCTTTCGGAAACCAGCTCTTTCAGGATGTCCGCATCGGGACGGCCGTTGCGTCGCCCGCGATCGAGCTCCCTGGACACGACATCGACCACAAGAAACCTGTTCGGCAAGGCCCGCAAAATGTCGCGCACGTAGCCGGTGGCGTTCAGGTTGATGACGGTGCTCGTGTCGGCGATAAAAGGGGCAGGGTCAGTCAAGCGGTTTCGCGACCCCATCGGCCTCGCTCCCTTCTGCCTCCACTGCGCCTAACATCTCACGCAGCTCGATACGGTCGAGTCCCAACAGACTGGCAAGTTGTCCCTCGCTCAAAAGATTTTGTCGGTAAGCCTCCTCCGCAAGCAGGTTCAGCCGCAGCGTAGTCGGCCGGTCCGCGTCCGACTGCTCACGGTCGGGAGCAGCGAGGTCACCCAGAACCTGGGCGGCTTGTTCGTCGCTAATGCCGCCCTGCCTTTCAAACCAGGTCCACGTGCCCGGTTTCGTCAGGCCAAGCTCTTCGAGACGGCGAACCATCGCTTCCCGCGACACGCCGAAAAAATGGGCGAGGATGATGATATGCCGACGGGTGAGCCGGTCCGATCCGGCCGTTACTTCGTGGAATTTCTGCATCACGCCGCGCGACGGCGTCAGGAATGCTCTGCCAAAAGCATTCGCGTAGCGCTCCTCCCGGCTGTTCTCGGTTTCATGACGGTGAAAAATCTCCGGGCTCCGCCGCGACGAAATGAAGTGGCCGGTTTCGTGGCCTGCCGTCTGAACCCGCCGTTCCCGCGGATGGTTCGCGTTCAGGAGCATGCACGGACCGAGCGTTTCATCGTAGACAAACAGGCCTGAAATGCCGCTGTCGAGCTTGCGGACGAAAACACGAACGCCAAGCTCCAGTTCGAGCAGCGTCACAATATCCGGCACCGGTCTGATACCTAGCCCCAGAGCATGGCGTAGTTCCATCGCATCATGCTCGGCTTGCGCCCGCACATCGCCAGGAAGAATCGGCCTCTCAGGCGGGTAGTTTCGGGGCCGGCTGATGCCGAGCAGACTTTCCATCTCCACTTCCGCCTTTGCCAGATGGTCGATCAGCTCGGCGGCTTCCGCTTCAGCCTTGTCATTACTGTTGAACAGCTTTCGAAAACGCGGTGCGAGATCGACGTGAACCGCCTCCTGCCGCAGGAGCGCATTTACAGACGTGCCGTAGGCCTTGGCAAGTTTCTGGACCTCGCCGATGCGCGCGCGCCGCTGCCCCTTCTCAATCGCGATCAAAGTCGTGCGGGCCACATCGATCACGTTGGCGGCATCTTCCTGCGTCAGATTGGCCTTCTCCCGCGCGATCCGCAGCCGCTCGCCGACCTCTTCGGCGCTTACTTGATCTAGTACGCTCATTTCTGCGCCCCGGCCGCCCAATTAACCAAGAACGAATTATTGCCCAGCGATCCCATGAAAGCCTTCCATTCGGTTTCGTGCTGCGTTAATAATCTGTCGAGCTTGCCGCGCGCCTCAGTCTCCTTGATACCAAGAGAGTCCCCCAGTTGAAAAGAAAACAGGTCAAGCTGTCCCGCATTTGTCGCGGAATGCCGAAGCTGCGCGAGATGGTCGAGATGCAGCGTTCCCGCGATTGCATATTCGCGCAGCGCCTTCGTTATCTTGCGTTTCGGAAAGGACGGCGCGGCTCCGAGTTCGAAGCTCGCAGCGCCGAGGTTTTCCCAGACATACGTTTCCGGCGTTTCCTTCAAGCCGGCGGCGTGTACGCTCATGCGGCGCAGTAGACAGGCGGCGCAGATGCCGCATTGTCTCTTCTTTCCGTCGACGCTGACCTGCCGGGTTTGCTGCCAGCACGACCAGGTCCGCGACCAAGAATCGCCGCCCTTGCACGACGACGTAAAATCCCGCAGCGTCTCCGCCTTGGTCTGCCAGAGTTGCGTGAAATCGAACGCCAGTTTGTGCCGCAACAAGGCTTCCAGAAATTTAGCCATGCGGCCGGTGAACTGCGGATGGCTACGATAGTCGGGATAACCTTGACCCACGGTAATCAAGGCCGGCGCGAGCGCGCCCTGCCCGCTTTCTGGGACGAGCACGCGGTGCGCTTTGGTGAGGTAGGCGGCGAGCCCGCTGATAAGGGCGAATTTGAATCCGCGCGAGCGCGCACTCGATTCGCGCTCGCCGGAGTGTACGCGATAGGGAATCGACGTAAAAGGTTGTCGCTCTTTCGAGAGCGTTCTTGCGTCGCCTATTCGCGACCCGAGTCGCACCCTGATCAGCCTGTCCCCAAGCGTCCGGTCGAGAAGCCCCGCAACACAGCGAGAGTCCATGCCGTCGCTGTAGGGAATAACAGCCTCCACCGACGAAGGAAGATTGAAATGCTGCTGCTTGGGTTCCCCGAACGGCGCTATGCGTTCGATAAACTCAATATGCCAGCGGTCGCCGGTCAAGAAATCCAGGGAGTTGTGCAAGGCATCGAGAACGGGTTTTTCATTCCACCGCGCCGGCTCGTGGACCGGGACCAGCAGCCGGAAATCTCTCTGCCAGCTCAGGGCCGGGCGCTTCAGTGTCCTGTCTGCGAATTCGACGGCCGCCGCAACCAGCAGCGCGTCGTAAATCACGGGTTCCCAGCTGGCAACGCAGTACGATTCGAGCTTGTCTGTCGTGAATTCGACATGATGCCCGATTCGGCAAGGCGTCCAGCGGCTCCGTGCATGCGCGTGCGGGTCGAGGACATGGACTTTCAGCTCGGGAGGGACATAGACATCAACTTCGGATTTCATAGTTTTACCCCGTCATCCAGTCCTTGCCGTTTCGTTGGCTTGGCCGTTGTATTCTTCTGCCGGCCATCTAGCAGGCGGCGAGCGACCGAATCTGTGTCTGCGCCTCTGACGGCTTGCTCCATGCGGTCCCTGACGTTGTGCGCGCGCTTCGCATTCGATTTCCGCAAATAATGCTCTTCAACTTGCTTGATGCCGCTTGCTCCGCGATCCTTCAGCGCTTGGCTGACCGCCTTTTCAGCGACGCCGCGTCCGCTCGCCCCGTTCGCGGCCGTGCGGATGGCATGGTCGAGCACGAGGCTCTCCACCCCCATGTTTGCCGTCCGACGCAACTCTTCCAGCACGGGCCGGATCTCGGTCTTGAAGAGTGATGCCTCCTGGTCCGCGCATACCCGGCTGAGACCATCGAGAAACTCGCGGCGCATCTCCCGCCGGCAGTCGTCCTCAAGAGCCGGAAGGATGGTTTCGCGGATTTCCTCGACCTCGAACGCGGCGTTATCAGCGCATTCGGCGACCGTTTTCCACGGTCGGCGCATGGGCAGGCTTCTATGAGGGCCATCGCTCATATTCTCTTCCTTTGTCAGGTAATTATATATAATAAACTGACAATGTCAAGTGTAATGGTTTATTGCAAAAAAACTTGACAATCCCGATTGAAAGGACCATCCTTAACCTATGGACATTGAGAGGCCAGGCACTCGTAGCGACAAGCACGTTACGACCCTCGTCCGGCAGCGGCTTGAGGCCGGCGGAGAGAGGTTGTGGCGCCTTGGTGATTTCCGCGATCTTTCGCCTTCGGCCGTCGCGCAGGCCCTTTCCCGCCTCGCCCAGCAAGGGAAGATCGACCGCCTCAGCAAAGGCGTCTATTACCACTCCCGACAGACGGCCTTCGGCAAAAGCAAACCCAATCCAGCGCACATCAGGGATCTCGTCCCGAAGGACAGCACGGTCTTTCCGTCGGGAATCGCCGCCGCCAACCTTCTCGGATTCACGACGCAAAATGCGGCACGCCGCGAGATCTCGACCAACGCCCTCAGCCTGCCTCGCAAACTTGTCGGCGCCGACACCATCATTCACAACCGCCGACCCGAAGCATGGACCGCACTTTCTGAAACAGATGCTGCTCTGCTCGATTTTCTTCGCCGCTCAGCCAGGACTAGCGGACTCGCGCCCAATGAAACCGTCCGCCACCTCCTCTCCCTGTTTTCTGAAGAAGACCGCCTCAACCGCTTGCTAGAGGTCGCGGGTTCCGAGCCGCCGCGTGTTCGCGCCATGCTCGGCGCGATCGCAGAACAGCTCTCGCCCGGTAGCCCGGCGCTTCAGCGGCTGCGGTCCTCGCTCAATCCGCTTTCGCGCTTTGATTTCGGCCTCCTCAGCGGCCTGCCGCACGCCCGGCACTGGCAGGCCAAGGAGCCCAACCAATGAAGCTCTTCGAAAACGCCGATTTCGATCAAGCAATTCTCAGAGCCGCGGAGCACTTCAAGCCGCAGAGGCTCCGTCCCGCCATGATCGAAAAGGACTACTACGTCACAGAAATTCTGCGAATTGTCGCCGATGCCGGAGACAGAGTCGTCTTCAAAGGCGGGACGAGCCTGCTGAAAGGCTGGGACCTCATAGCGCGCTTTTCCGAAGACATCGACATCTTTCTTGATCCGCTCGCCTTCGATCCCCATCTAGGCAGGAACGGAATCAACCGGGAACTCAAGAAATTGCGCCACGCGGTCGCGGCGCATCCGGGGCTGACCTTCCTGCCTAAGGAAAGCGAGACGATCGGCGGGTTCGGGCGTAATGATCGCTTTACTTTCACGCAGCGTTTTGGCGGGGCAGGAGAAGTCGGGAACCGGATATTGCTGGAGGCAGGCACCGCCAGCGGTCGCGAGCCTACGACAACCGTGCAGTTGAATTCGTATCTCGGGCGGTTCTTGGCCGAAACATCAGCCACTCTGGGCGCGGAAGACGAAACATCTTTCCCGATGCGTCTCCTGCATTTCCGGCGCACCTTCGTCGAGAAGATGTTTGCAATTCACGGAAAT
>Ga0326728_10003628_pt1 | contig 47309 bp, 51 predicted proteins | sample MB3enrmetagenome_FD_207602 | JGI IMG/M metagenome (GOLD analysis project Ga0326728, IMG submission 207602) | Lab enriched peat soil microbial communities from McLean, Ithaca, NY, United States - MB31MN | ecosystem: Environmental > Terrestrial > Soil > Wetlands > Peat | place: USA: New York...
ACGCCCCAAGATTCGATCTCCCAAGGGCGCGCGTTCGCGTGCTACACGAACGCAATCCCTTTGAAGGGCCGTCGAAGACTACGACGTCTATAGGCCAGGTGTGTAAGCGCAGTAATGCGTTGAGCTGACTGGTCCTAATCGCCCGTTCGGCTTGACCATAAATCTGCTCAGAACATCAAGCAGTTGATAGTCAACAGTCAATAGTTGAGAGTCCGCCTTTTCGAGAACGACGCCACACTATTCAGAAAGAAGACCGTCCTTGGTCCGTGGTCAGTGGTCCGTTGTCAACAACACAAAGCTGAGTTGCTTGGTCAACGGACAACTGACAAAGGACAAGGGACGGTTTTCTTCAAAAATTTTCCGGCGATCATACCGGAGGGGTCACACCCGTTCCCATCCCGAACACGGAAGTTAAGCCCTCCAGGGCCCATGGTACTGCGCGGGCGACTGCGTGGGAGAGTCGGTCGTCGCCGGGATTATTTAAGTCGACAGTTGACAGTTAACAGTCGACAGTAACAACCAAGGGGCGCACACAGTGCGCCCCTTTCGCTTTTCTGGGGACGACCATATAAGATTGTTGCGACCTGCCCTGCTCGATTTGGGTTGACGGCACAGAAAGGCAGAGGTTCAACCTTCTGCAAACAACAAGCGAGGCATATCATGGAAGAGCGACTTTGCCTTGAATGCAAAAAGCCATTGCTGGACACTCGGTACAAATACTGCCCAGTCTGCCGTTCACTCTATGGAATTGAGCAACGGTCCGACCTGGCACGAAATAAAAGCGTCCCGCCAAAAGGACGCGACCGTTTCTCTGAGCGCCTACGAGCTGAATTTGAAATGATCCGTGATGATGACCCATAGACTGGTGTTTAGGGGCCCACACCTGGGTGGAACCCGAAGTCAGGAGGTGGCGTATGGGCCGCGAAAAAGTGGAGGGTGCAATGGGAATAAAGCCTTCGAATAGGGCCGAGATACTGAAGCTAGTCCTTTCGCATGTCAATAATGGAAACTATGACTTTGAAGGCCGCTACAGCGTACTCGGCACTCCGTCCGTGTGGGACATGATTATAGATTTAACAGAGCCGGGCAGCGAGCGAGAAAACCACTCTTTAGAGGGCGCAGTGGAAGAGTTCGCCAGCGATGCAAAGGTCCACGCCGGCAGGGTTCAAGCGTCAAGTCGGACCTCACTCGACAAATCGCCAAAGTTCAAGACGAGTGCCCTTCAAAATCTTCTCCCGGAGGAGGCGCATGCCCTCCACGCCCTGTTGGAGAAGGCTTTGCAGGAAAAGAGTGCCGGCACTGAGCAGCAACGCGCGCCTTCCGATTCGGACGTGGCCGACGCGCTTGAAGCCGCCTTCGCGGAGGAGGTGCTCGGGAAGCTGCCCAAAATCGTTAGCCGCGCCTCGGAGCTGGATAAACTGGAACCCAGCGACATCAGGAGGGAAATTCCGCGCAAAGACGTGAAGAAATATTTTCAGGAGGCCCATCGATGTTACTTATATGGCTTTCCTGTCGCATGTGCAGTTCTCTGTAGGGCACTACTCGAATCTGCGCTAGAGGAAGTCGTCGACCCAGATCGGCGGATCGATCGTTTGTTGGAAATAGAGGCCAAGAACTCCAGAAGGCCGAAGCAATCATATATCGGACGGTTGATCGACGAAGCAGCGAAGAAACATATCTTGACCGATGATCGGCCGCGTTGCGCGACTGAAGTGAGAGACGCGGGCAACGAAGCCATTCATGAATACGAACTATTCGAAAAACGATTGCAGGACCCGCTCCGCGGCATCGCCGATATCGTCGACTCCACGCGAAAGATTTTGATCGACCTCTACTCTGACCGAAGTTGATCTCTTCAGGCCCCCTGCTACTGCACGGGCGACTGCGTGGGAGACAGAGCGGCGTTAAAAGCTCGACTCAGCTTCAGAGTGAGGCCTCGCATAGCTCCGATATGTGCTTTGTGGCCACCAGTCACCTCTTTGGGGTTTGTTCAGGGAACGATGATGCTATAATCGACGTATGAAGAGAGTCTCAGCCAAACGCAAGGTCAGGCAGTTCACTGTGGTCATCGAACAGGATGAAGACGGCTACTATGTCGCGACTGTCCCTTCCTTGCCGAGTTGTTACACTCAGGCGCGCACTCTGCAGGAATTGGCGCCACGGATTCGTGAAGTCATTGCACTTTGCCTTGCCGAACAAGACCTGCCCCGGATGAAGTTCATTGCTCTCGAGCAGGTCGAGGTCAGCGCTTGAGCCGACTGCATCCTGTGCGGTCCCGCGAGGTCGTTCGTTTTCTCGAGTTTCTGGGATTCGTCCAGGTAAGACAGAAGGGCAGTCACAAATTCTTTCGGCATGCAGACGGCCGAACGGCAACCGTTCCCGACCATAAGGGCGAGAACCTCGGCCGCGGCATCCTGGCAAAAATCCTTCGCGATGCCGGTGTGAAACCGGCGGAGTTTCTCGCGTGGCTATCCTGAGATCCAGACAGCGTAGAAACAAACATTACTCAGCGCTTCGCGAGCGGCTCAAGCGGGAAGATGCCGCCGAACTCGCCAAGCTCACTCCTGCCGAACGCTTGCAGGCGGCTCTGGATCTTTCCGACTTCTGCCTGATGCTGGCCGCGAAGGCTCGAGAATCCGATGCTCAACGAGGCATTACGAAAGGTCGTTACGGCGCTCGATAGGCTGGAAGTCCCTCATGCCTTGATTGGGGGCCTTGCGGTCGCAGCACGTGGTGCGGTCCGCGCCACCCAGGACGTTGACCTGATCGTCGCCCTACCCGTTCAAGATGCGCCCTCCTTGGAACGATCCATGAGAGACAACGGCTTCCAAGCGACGTTTTATCGGGGGGCTGCGGATGACCCGATCGCTGGTGTCCTTCGCCTTGCCATTCCCGTGGCCGGTACAGAGATCAAGTGCGACGTCCTCTTCGCATCGCGAGAGTGGCAAACGCGAGCCGTAAGAAATGCCACTTCCATTGATCTCGGCAGCTTCGTCGTCAGAGTTGCACAACCCGCTGACCTGTTTCTGCTTAAGTTGTACGCAGGCGGGCCACAGGACCTGATCGACGCTGCGCAGTTACTTAAGCTGCAAAGCCCAGCCGAGCGAACTCGGTGGAAGGCCACGGCTGGGAAGCTCCGGTTGACGGCAGAGTACAACCGGTGCCTCAAGTTCTTTAAGCCCAGCGAGGAATTCACATCCCGAACACGGAGTTGATGTCATGGACCAACTTTTGCACGACAGGCGCGAGGAAATTCTCAAGGTCGCTGCAAGTCACGGTGGGACGGATGTTCGCCTCTTCGGCTCGCGGGCGCGGGGCGAAGGGGGAGGAGCCAGCGACGTTGACCTGCTGGTAAGATTGGCTCCTGGCCGCACGCTGCTAGATCTCGTCGCCATCAAGCAGGACCTGGAAGACCTGCTGGGCTGTCCGGTGGATGTGGTCACGGAGGAAGCCATCAGCCCTTACATTCGGCCCCAGGTGCTGAAGGAAGTCATCACGTTATGAAGCGCGACGCTCTTTACCTCCGGCACATTCGCGAGGCCATAGCGTATCGAAATAATTCTCCAAGCGGTTGAATAAATCAGGCCCAAACCCTTCCCCTCCAGAACGGGCAGGCTGGTGCAGATCGCAGCTTTGTGATCGTTTGCTTCCCGGGGCTTTGTGGCAGCGCAAAGCTGCCGCGACAGCTAACTCACCCACCGACGCACTTGCCTTCGATGCCTTTGCTTTCGTTGACACAAGGTGCTGCGGACGCTACACTCGCCTTGGGAACCTCCGCCATGGGTCTGACGTACATCGAAGCGCGCATCGCGAATCCTGCCCGGCCACGGCGCAGCACGCGGCTGAAGCTCCTGGTTGACTCCGGAGCATCCTATTCCGTCGTGCCCACGCCGGTGCTCCGCCGCCTCGGCATCAAGCCCACCAAGAACAAGAGTTTCATTCTTGCTGACGGTAGCGAAATCAAGCGGCCGCTCGGGGAGGCCCTATTTCAAATCCATGGTGAGGCAGGAACCTCTCCGGTTATTTTCGGCGAGGAAGGCGACAGCATCCTACTGGGCAGTGTTTCATTGGAGGTGCTGGGTTTCATGCTTGATCCCCTCAAGCGCGAACTCCGGCCCTTGCCCATGCTCTTGGCCGCTCAAAGGCACGGCGGGTCGTGACCGTCCTTCTGATCCTTACGGGGATTTTCCAAATCGATGCGTGTAATAGATGAAATCATCGCGCACGGCTTCCCGCGCGAGCGCGGACGTCTGATTCATGCCCTGGTGGGGGGCTCGCAGCTTCATGGCGTGAAGCTGGAAGGCACGGACGACCGCGACCTTTATGGAATCTACATCGAGACGCCGGAATGTTGTTTCTGGCAGGGATTTGATCATTTCGTGACGTCCACGGCGCCGGACAGCGTGCGCAATAAAGCCGGCGATGTGGATGTCATCTGTTACTCGTTACGAAGATTTGCGCGGCTGGCCGCAGCCGGCAACCCCACGATCCTGCACATGCTTTTCACGCCAGCCGACAGCAATGAAGTCTTCTGGAGCGCCGTGATCGCGTCGCGCGACTTGTTTCTGGCCAAGGCCCATGCGCTCAAATACCAAGGCTATGCGGACGCCCAGCTTCGCCGCATGACGGGCGACCGCGGCCGCGGAAAGCACGGCCAGCGGCCGGAGCTGGAACAGCAATACGGCTACGACGTGAAAGCCGCGATGCACGTCCTCCGCCTTCTGCACGAGGGTATCGAGTTTGTAAGCAAGGGTTGGGTAACGCTGCCTCGTCCCGAGCCCGAGCGGAGCAAATTGCTCGCCGTCCGGCGCGGAGAATGGTCCCAGGACCGAGTCATCGCAGAAGCCCAGCGTCTGTTTGCAGAGCTCGATGCCGCTCGCGAACACTCGCCGCTGCCCGAACGCGTGGATCTCGACGCCATCGGCGGGCTCGTGACCCGAATCTGCCTGGACGCTTGGCAGCAATGGGGATGGAGCGGAAAAGCGCCTAAAAATAATACTTGACAAATGGATAACCGACAAGTATACTTCTGGTTAGATGTCTAGGCCCAAGATTAGGCGGCCAGATGGAACCTCTCTCCGTACGGGGGCAAGGGATGGGGATAAACAGGGCGGTGGAAGGATGCGAATCCGAGTCATTTGGGCTGCGGCCTTGGCGACAAGATATCCGCTCATCTTCCCCCTCGGGCATTGAAAGGGCAATGACGGGGCAACGCATAAAAAATGAAGGAACATCCTCAGATGTTATTGAAAACAAACGACCGCTGTACGACAAAATGTCACCCACCCTCAGATATTGCTGAAAATGAGCATGTTACTAAAAACCCTGAGATGTTATTGAAAATAAGTTAGATATATTCAATTTCCCACTCCAAGAATACCGGAAATCCGGCATTTGCCCATCCAAGTTGCGATCTTCCAAAAAATCAGTGACTTATAGGCTTAAGTTCCCCGACACCCTGGGATGTTAATGAAAAGTAATGACTTAGCCAACGTTATGACACCGCCAAGTGGACGGGGCTTCACAGGCTGCGGAACGACTTGAAAGTGCCGCTGCTTTAATCCCCCTCGGGGACGAATTCAGTAGCCGGGGGCAACGCCGCCGGAAAATCCCCCGCCGAAATCGCGGTCCGCCCGATGTCCGTCTCGCGCCAAGGGAACTCGGGTCCGATCGCGCGGAGCCACCTTCCCATGTAACTCGACCCCGTATCGATGGCAGCGCGAGTGCGTTTATTTTGGATTTGCCGTGAGCGTGTAATACTCGTATGTCACATTCCAATCAAATTCGCTACCGGGATCGATGCTCATGGCGACGAACGGCTCCACCGACAGATTGCTGCGAATCGACCACAGGTGCAGATCCGAGAGCGGGCGGTTTCCGCGGATGCGCACGCCGGCGCCGACGCGCGTGTTTTCGATGCGGATGTCGTAGTCTTTCGGGCTATCGCCGAAACCTAGCAAGGGAGTAAACACCACATCCTCATTCTTCAGTGTCTGCAAGTAGACCAGGTGGTTCCCGCGAATCTCGGCCAGGCCCTTGTTGGGCGGCTGCGGGGAATGAATCGGGAAGGGAAGCGTGAGGGTGAAATCGGGGCCCGGGGGTTGGTGGTCAAGCACTAGAAAATTGTGATTGTAGACACGGGTGGGGATGGCGCGGCGCCCGGTGTTCTGCAAGCGGTGCTCGAGCACCATCTCCGGCTTGCCGGCGACCAGCCGCACGATCTTGCGATAGACGTAACCATAGCCGGTGGCGGGGTCGGCCAACTCCTGGGTGAACTCGACGGAGTCGCCATGCGTCTTGACCGTCCATCTGCCCGGGTCCACCATGTCGTACTGCTTGACGTAGTCGTATTTGCCGCTGTCCTTGCGCAGCACCCCGACGCCGATCTTGATGAAAGTGCCGCCCACCTTGGCCTCATCGAATCCCAGGGCGCTGTCGTTGGTTACAAACTCTTCGACGGGACCCATGATGCCGGAACAAGTGGAGGCGACGATCTCGTCACCCTCGTACTGGAAGTCATGGACTCGTGGGTCGATTCGGCTGTACCACGGCCCGTAGTAGTTGTGACCCTTGTACTCGAGCGCGGCAATGACCCCCGACCAGTCGAAGCGAGTCCCGCGATAGTATCCTTGCCGGACATCGGGCAGATAAAGCTTCATACGGAGTTCGCCGTTGGTAATCTCGGCCTGCGGAATATCCGCGCCCGGCGCGTCCCAAGTGCCCGCCAGGCCAACCACTGCTATCAAGCTTAGCATTGCAGTTAATCCTATTCCCAAGAGTGAATTTGCCATTTTCTACCTTTCGTCCTCGTCGGCGAAATTCCACCTAGGCCAGTTTTCGCGTGACGCGGGGGGGCAGCCACCACACGAGCCGTCCCGGTGCTTTCGGAGGAAATTCGCTGAAGGTGATCAGGCCGCAACCCCCTTTCTTGAGGGGCATGTTGGCAGTGCGCCCAGCGCCGATCAGCCGCGCGGCCAGTTCACTCAAATCCGGCTCGTGTCCCACCACCAGCACGCGCCGGCGATTGGAGCGTTTAGCGAGAAAGGCGATCAACGCTTCCGGGTCGCCACCGGGACGCAGAGCATCGCAGAGGTCCAGGGGAGGCTTGGACCCGAGCGCTTCTCCGACGATTTCGGCGGTCTCCACGGCGCGCACCAGCGGGCTGGAGACAATCCAATCCGCTTCCAATCCCGCACGCACCAGGCCCGCGGCGATCTCACCCATCTTCTCCTTGCCTTCGGGCATAAGCGGACGTTTGGCGTCGTCCATTACGGTTCCGGCGCTGCGCACCGCGGCGATGCCGTGCCGCATAATGTAAAGCTCATAGTCCGCCGGGGGTCCTGCACGGTTGACATCAATTTCCTTGGTGGCCATAGGTCGCTTCCCATCAGGAATTACGAATCATCCCCGTCCGCGCCCGACCATAACCCTTCAAACTCCCGGGTGTAGGCCTCGACCGGGTGCGGATCCCGAAGGATAAGGAGATTCTCGTGGTTCTGGTCCTCTGATTCCAGCGTCCAGTTGTAACTTCCGGTCAGAACGGTTTGCTGATCCAGGATGACAAACTTGTGGTGCATTTTGGAACCGCGTCCCTGCCGTCCGAAGGCCAGGCGAAACGGGATGATGGCGCCGGTGAGGAGTTCCTGCGTAGTGCGGCTTTCCTTGTACTTGTTCCCATCCACCAGCAGGCGAACGCGCACCCCGCGTTGCGCCGCCTCTTCCAGTCCCTGCCCGAGGCCGGGGTGATTAAAGCGATAAAGGGCCGCGTCGATGGAACTGGACGCTTCGCGGAGCAGAAGGATGATGACGTCGGCAACGGATTCAGTGCGCGCGAATTTTATTTCCATCGTTACCCTTCAAGCCGATGAAGGCGATTCTATTTGCAATCGGCCGGGGATTCAAGCACGGAGACGATTACCCATTACTTAATCTTGAGCAACTCGACTTCAAAGGTCAACGTAGAGTTGGGCGGGATCACACCCGGGTATCCGGCCGCGCCGTAAGCGAGATCGGGAGGGATGATGAGTTTACGCTTTCCCCCCACGTGCATGGTTGAGATGCCCTCGTCCCATCCCTTGATAACTTCACCGCGGCCCAGATGAAGCTCAAAAGGCCCTCGGCCCGTGGAGCTGTCAAAAATCTTGCCGCTGGTGAAGCGGCCCGTATAGTTGACCAAGATGTCGTCGCCGGGCTTGGGCTGCGCTCCCTTACCCACGATCACGTCCTGATATTTCAGCCCCGAGGCAGTGGTCGTCCAGGGCGCGGCCGGATGCGTGGTGGCGGCGGTCTTGGTGGCAGCCGGAGCGGGCTTCTTGGTGGTTGCAGCCGGGGCTGGCGACTGCGCCGGCGTCGTCTGCGCAAGGAGGGTTGCCGCCGAAACTAGACTGCAAACAAGGAGAATGACGATGGATCGTTTCATGTTCGAGCCTTCCTTTCAAAAGGAGTTGTCGCGGGTAAGGTATCAGGACTGAGGAGGCATTTCAAGAACCGCGCGCGGTCCTGTCGTATAATCGAGGGCCAATGCTGTCCTACGCTCTTTGCTCGGAGAGGAGGCGGCTGCGAAATCGCCACTCATAAGATTCGTCATCATCGTTGGGTTTTGGGGACTGGCGCAGGAGGTCTCCGTTGCCCAGGGAATTCTGCAAGAGAATTATCGCATGAGCTTGTGCTCACGGAACCGAGGATGTGCCCAGGGAATAAGGACTGCAAGAAAGCCCGGCATGGGTTGGCAGCCCGCGGCCGCACCCTGGCAAGCTGCCGGCGCGGCGAATCCGCTACCGTTGACCAAGCAACAACTCCTGGAACTGGTCGTGGCGCGCGTGCCCAATCAACGCATTGCGGAACTGCTTCGAGACCGCGGCATAGATTTCCAGGTGGACGACAACTACGTGAGCACCTTGCGGAAGGCGGGGGCGAATGACCTGCTCATTACCACGTTGCGCGAGGCGAGCAAGACCATGGCCGATCTGGCGGTGGCAACCGCGCCAAACGCGCAGGTTTTCCTCGACGGAAATCTCCGCGGCCAGGCGGACGCCCAGGGCGAGCTGGAAATGCGGACGAAGCCTGGCGCCCACACGCTGAAAGTCTGGCTGGCCGGCAAGCAGGATTTTGAGCAAAGTGTAACCGGCGTGGAAGGGCAATCCACTCGCATCGCGGCGCCGCTTGTGGACATCGCGGGTAGCGTGCGAATGAAAGCTCCGGCCGGCGCCATAGTCTGGCTGGACAATTCCAACCGCGGAACTGTCGACGCGAGTGGGGAGCTCCTGCTCAGCGGGATTTCTCCCGGAGGGCATGCGCTTCGAGTCACCGCCCAGGGCAAGGTGGATGATTCACGCAGCGTGGTCGTCCCTTCCGGCGCGGAGACCCCGGTGGAAGTGACGCTTGCCGACGGCGTGCGGGTGAATCCGCAGGACGCCCTTCAATGCGTATGGATTGCCCCCGGGAATTTCACCATGGGCTGTTCGCCGGGGGACAGCGACTGTGCTGATCCGGAAAAACCCGCCCATCAGGTGACCCTGGGGAAAGCGTATTGGATAGGGCAGACCGACGTGACCGTAGGAGCGTACAAACGTTTTGTTGAAGCGACGAAAACAAAATTGCCGCCGGTTGCCCCCAAGCTCGATCGGGGTTGGAAGAAAGACGGCTTTCCCATTGTCGACGTGATCTGGGACGAGGCGAACCAATACTGCGCCTGGGCGGGCGGGAGGTTACCAACCAAGGCCGAATGGGAATACGCCGCGCGCGGCGGAAACCCGCAGGCGCGCTACGGCGACCTCACGGCGATTGCCTGGTCTAAGGACAACGCCGAAAACCGAACCCACGAAGTCGCGGCCAAGCTGGCCAATGGTTATGGTCTTTACGACATGCTGGGGAATGTGTGGGAGTGGGTGAATGACTGGTACGATCCGAACTACTATCAAACCGCCGCCACCCAGGACCCCTCCGGTCCGCCCACCGGCCAGGAAAGGGTTTTGCGAGGCGGGTCGTGGATTGTCGATCCCAAACTGCTCCGCGTTTCCGACCGATACAGCTACAAACCCGACGCCCGGTCCGACTACTTTGGTTTTCGGTGCGTGTGGGAGCCGAAAACCCCTTGAGCGCGGGGGAAGGCAACCCCAAATCCCCCCAACGAAGACCCCTTGCATCCCTCCTTTGCGCTTTTTCACACCATTAGTGACATGATGACCGTCAATTTACGCATTGACGCCAAGCCAGTTTTTGATCCCCTTCTCTGAGCTAGGACTGCCCCCGGTTTGCTAAATGATTTAATTTCAGTACGTTTTTGGCTACCGGCGGTAAGCTCGGCGATTGGCGCTGTTTGGCACGCCGGTTGCCCTAACTGGAGGTGCGAGGGACTTCGGGTCCTAGGAACCTGGATAAAACCAGGTTGGGGGTTGGGGATACCGGAAATCGGACGAACCGGGATCTCCAGCCCCCATAACATATAAAGGCACGGTTTTCAGGCAAACCCTCAGCAGCCAATATAGGAAGTTCAGAGGCAAGTGATGTTGCACATCACACAGCTCAATGGTTCTCTATCAATGCTGGCCGCCGACCAAACCAGCATTCGTGGACCTCAGTGGGAAGCCCTTTCGCCTGATGATTCACCTCTGCCCCTCGCGGTGGAGAATCCCAAGCCCCTGGTTACGTGGCGCATAACCCGCTCCTGCAACCTGAATTGTTTGAACTGCCTCTATGATTCGCGGCCGCGCCGCTACGCGTCGGAGCTGACCACCCAAGAAGGCATGGCGTTGATCCGCGACCTCGGGGCAATGCGAGTTTCGCGGTTGCAGTTTGCCGGCGGCGAGCCGCTGATGCGCACCGACCTCGTGGAGCTAGTGGGCTATACACGTAATCGGGATATCCAACCCTCGCTCTTTACCAATGGCACACTTCTCAGCCGGGCGCGGGCGGCGGGCTTGCGGCGCGCGGGATTACACTCCGTAAGTATTCTGTTGGAAGGCATTGGCCACGAGGTGGATCGCCACCGGGGCGCGCCCGGCGCCTTCGATGCGGTGCTCGAGGGGTACGCGAACTGTGAAGCGGCCGGCCTTACGGCGGAGCTTCGAACTCCGTTGAATCGTTGGAACTATCCCGAAGTCGCCGGCATCCTGGATTTTATTGAACGCCGGGGGATCCGCCAGGTGACTTTCGCTCACCTTGTTTACACCGGCCGGGGCAATCGCCCACAGGACGACCTGACCCACGGCGAGAAGCGCCGCGCTCTCGACCTGATCCTCGAGCGCGCGGAAGAATTCCATCGCCGCGGAGTGGCGATCAAAATTGCCACCGACGAAAATCATGTGGACGGCATTTACCTTTACTTGCGATTAGCACGCACGAATCCCCGGCTCGCCGCAGCCGCCTACCGGTTGTTGCAGGGTTCGGGGGCGACCGTGCACGGCGCGGGCGTGGGACTTGCCGGTATCGATTCCGTTGGCGACGTACACCCTGACCCTTACTGGGCCAACTACGTTCTCGGTAATGTGCGGGAAATGCCCTTCAGTGAAATCTGGGAAAAATCCTCGGATCCCCTGCTGCGAGGATTGCGCGACCGCCTTCCTTTGTTGAAGGGACGATGCGCTAATTGCCGCTGGAAACAGGCCTGTGGGGGAAACCTGCGGGTGCGCGCGGACGAATTCTTTGATGATCCATGGATGTCGGACCCAGCATGTTACTTGACAGATGAAGAAATTAGCAAAGAAGTAAAAGAGCAAATCGAGGGAATGGAAGACAACGTGCTGTTGTCAGAGCAGGCTGCGTAAAACAGCCAGTTTTAGATTTTGAGTCGTGATTATCTGATGAAAAACTTGAACCACAAACCGCGGCTCATTTTTTGGGAGGTGACAAAGGGGTGTAACCTGCGTTGCATTCATTGTCGCGCCACCGCTACGGAACTCTCATCAATAAATGACCTACCTACGACCAAAGCCCTGAACATAATAAAGCAAGTCTCTCAGTTATCCCTACCTATCCTAGTTCTAAGCGGTGGCGAACCTCTTTTTCGCAAGGACATTTTTGAATTGGCCAGCTACGCGCGCGATTGCGGTTTGCGCGTAGCCCTGGCGACCAACGGAACACTGGTTTCCAAGGAAGTTGCCCATAAGATTGTGGATGCCGGCGTGCGCCGCGTCTCGATCAGTCTGGACGGAGCGGACGCCGCTACCCACGATGCCTTTCGCGGCATCCCGGGAGCATTTGATCAGGCCTTGCGCGGCTTGCGAAATCTGAAAGAGCTTGGCATGTCCGTGCAAATCAACATGACCATCGCGCGCCACAACGCCCACCAACTTCCCGCCGTACTGGACATGGCGCGCCAGCTTGGCGCCGACGCCCTTCACACCTTCCTGCTGGTTCCCGTGGGGTGCGGCGTGGGCATCGCCGAAGAGCAGATGGTTCCCGCCGACGAGTACGAAAAAATCCTGAATTGGTTTTACGACCGGGCGCAGGAAGGCGGCATCGAGTTGAAAGCCACCTGCGCGCCCCACTACTTCCGCGTCCTGCGTCAGCGCCGCGCGGCAGAGCGCCGCGCCGCATCGCTGGCAGAGTCCTCCTTTGGCGGCCATGGGCAAGAGATCGGTCCCACGGAAATGACCATGCCCGGCTCGACGGGAATTGGCCTTCATTCTCATGCCCGCCCCGCCGGCGCGGGCCACCCGGATAGCATGCAGGCCATGACCAAAGGTTGTTTGGCCGGGACGGGTGTGGCGTTCATTTCCTATCAGGGTGAAGTTTACCCCTGCGGCTATCTGCCGGTTCTGGCCGGCAATCTCCATCAGCAGAGTCTGGCGGAGATCTGGGAAAGCGCCCCGGTGTTTCTTGAACTCCGTGACACCGGTAATTTGAAAGGCAAGTGCGGTTACTGCGAGTTCCGGAATGTTTGCATGGGTTGCCGCGCCCGGGCCTTCGCCGCTACCGGCGACTTTCTGGACGAGGAGCCTTTCTGCGTTTACCAACCGCGTACCGTAGAAGCGGTTCGCAGCAAGGAGGAGGAAAGCCATGCTGCAATTCACTGATTTGGTGCGCGGCGGAGAAACCGTGCGGGACATCAAACAGAAATATCCTGAAACCGCTCCGGTCTTTGACCAGTTCGGGCTACGGCCTTCCTGTGATGACTGCTCCATTGAAATGTCGGCCCGCAAAGTCGGCGCCTCTCTCGAAGATCTGCTCGTCGAAGTCAACAAATCCATTTACAAAAACCGGGGAGTGACGGCCCGGGCGTCTTGAGGCTTGATGGCCATGGCCAGTGCCACTCCCATCCCTCCCTTGCTGACACGCTCCCGAGGGCGCTCGTTCTTCTTGCCGCGTGAGCACGGAGCCTGGGGAATGCTGCTCATTCCCCTGGTCACTGGCGCCGCTGCCGGCAATCCCCGCGGGGAGCGGATGCTCTGGATCTTACTCTTCGCCGCGACCGCGCTAGGGCTCTTTTGTTTGCGGACCCCAGTGGAAGCATGGCTCGGAGTTTCGCCGTTACGTCCCCAAAATGATTCGGAGCGGAAGCTCATTTATATTTCCATTTATAGCTACTCTTTCGTTGCCGGCTTCGCCCTAGCAGTCCTCATTTTGTGGGTGCACGCCTATGGACTCCTGCTGCTGGGCGCGGTCGCGGCGATCAGTTTTCTTCTTCAGGCCATCTTGAAACAACTTGGGCGGGAGACGCGCATGAACGCCCAATTGACGGGCGCCATCGCGCTGAGCTCCACGGCGCCGGGAGCTTATTATCTGGCAACGGGTCATTTCGGTTCGACCGCCGCAATCATCTGGTTGGCCAACTGGCTCTTCGCCGCCAATCAAATTCATTTCGTTCAACTGCGAATTCATTCCGCGCGAGCTACAACGCCCGGGGAAAAATTCCGTCTGGGAAGAGGCTTCCTGATTCACCAAGCATTTTCGCTGCTGCTCCTCGGTTTGATCTGGCGGGCCGGATGGCTCCCCGGTCTCATCGTGGTGGCATTCGGGCCATTATTCATTCGCGGGTTCGTGTGGTTTCTCGATTCACCCCAGCCACTCCAGGTTCGCCGGCTGGGGGTCAGCGAGTTGCTCTATGCCATTGTCTTCGGAATATTTTTCATCGTCGGCTATCACCCCCCGATGGGGTAACGATATCTTTGCTATGCGTGAAAATGCCAGCGCGGACAACCCCCGCGCTCACAAAAAAGCACCGTTGGGCGTGGGGCCGATGTTTCCCCGTTTCAGTGAGCGGGATATCGCCGACGATTCCTTGGGACGCCTCATCGAGATGGCTCGACTGGCGCCCTCGGAATGGAATCTGCAAACCTGGCGCTGGATCGTCGTGCGTGGCGATGCCGCCAAGAAATTCCTCGAGGCGGCCACTTCCATCAAGGTTCCCCTCAGTTCTGCGCCCGTCATTCTGATCTGCCTGGCGGATACTCTGGCCTGGAAGTCTGCGCCACAGTATTTGCAAGAGATGATCGCCAGCCGGAAAATCACGGAGGAGGAAGGCCGCGAGGCCCTGCGCCGGCTGCGCGAATACTATTCCTCCTCGCCCGACATTGCCAAACGTACCGCCCTGGCCAACGCCTTCGTGGCCGTGCACCAGATTCTCCTGGGCGCGGCGGAATGTAACTTGTCGGCTTACTGGGTGACGGAATTCGACGAAGCCAGGATTAAGACCCACTTTCATATTCCCGACCATTTCCTGGTGGCCGCGCTTCTCCCCATCGGCTACCGCGAGGAAACGCCGGCGCCAGCCGGCTCCAGGCCCCCCTTGCGCACCTTCATTTACAGAGAGAAGTTTGGGGAAACCCTTGGCCCCACCCCGTAACCGCGATGCTCTATTACGATTCAACACACCCCGGCATTTGACGTATACTTCCCCTCTCGACTTGGAAGGGGGGATGAAATGATCGAGCGAAAAGAGGTCTCTTCGGTGAGCCGGAGGAAATTCTTGGCAACCACCGGGAGTTTGATGGCGGCCGCGCCGGTGGTGAGGGGGGGCGTGGCGCCGGCCGCCGGTGGAACTTCGCCGGCGCCCCCTGCCTCCGACTCCTCCCGCAAAATTCCCATTGGCGTCTTTGATCCTGTTTATGATGACCTCTCGCTTGACGAGATGCTCGACAAGATTTCCGCGCTTGGAATCGAGGCGGTGGAGATGGGGACGGGAGGTTACCCTGGCACGCGGCACTGCCCGATCGCGGAGCTTCTCGCCGATCCGGCCAAGGCCCGAGCCTGGAAAAAGAAATTTGAAGACCGCGGGATTTTGGTGGCCACGTTTAGTTGCCATGGCAATCCGGTTCACCCCGACCCGAAGATCGCGGCACGCGATGACGGATATTTCCGAAATTCCGTGCTTTTGGCGGAGCGACTGGAAGTGCCGGTCATTGTAGGATTTTCCGGCTGCCCGGGTGGCTCGCCCGAGGATAAGATGCCCAACTGGGCCACCTACCGCTGGCCTCCGGAGTTTGATCAGACCCTGAAGTATCAGTGGAACGAAAAAGTGATTCCCTATTGGCAACAAGCGGTGAAGTTTGCGCGCGCCCATGGCATTCACAAAATCGCTCTGGAAATGCATCCCAACTTCGTCGTTTACAACCCCAAGACGTTGATGAAACTGCGTAACGCCGTGGGCGAAGAGATCGGGGCCAACTGCGACCTCAGCCACTTGTTCTGGCAAGGGTGCGATCCGGTCGAGGTCATCCATTACCTGGGCAAGCAGGGCGCCCTCTATCACGCCCACATGAAAGACACGGTGATTGTCCAGGACGTCACTCGGAGGTTTGGGGTTTTGAATTTTCCCGAAGAGCCCGAGGAGAAGCCCACGGCGGGTTCGGTTTATTTCCGCGCCGTCGGGTATGGCCACGGCGCGCACATCTGGAAGGACATCGTGAAGGCGTACATGGACATCGACTTTCGGGGAATCATGAGCATTGAAAATGAAGACCCGATTCTTACCGGGGAAGTGGGCGTGGAGCGCGCCCTGTATGTCTTGAAGAATGTTCGCGCCGAATTGCTGGCGCAATCCGCGTAGGAAGATTGCGTCGAACAGATCCCCGCGCCGGACTGGCCCGCACGAAAGGAATATCCGTGAATCCCCTGAATGCCATCCTGCAACCGAAATCTATCGCGGTGGTGGGCGCCTCGCGCCGGGAGGGATCGATCGGCCGCGAAATCCTGCACCAGCTTATCGAGTTTGATTTCCACGGTAAGCTCTTTCCGGTTAACCCCAAAGCAGACTTTATTCACTCCATAAAGGCTTTTCCCACCGTGTCATCGATTCCCGACCCGGTGGACCTGGTCATCATCGTGGTGCCCCGCGAAGAGGTGCTGAGCACGATCGATGATTGTGGGAAGAAGGGCGTGACGGGCCTGGTGGTCATCACTGCGGGTTTTTCTGAAACCGGCGACGAGGGGAAAAGATTCGAGGCGCAATTGGGTGAACGCGTCGAGCAGTACGGGATGCGGATGATCGGGCCGAACTGCATGGGCGTCATCAACACCGACCCGGCGGTCCGCATGGACGCCACCTTTGCTCCCACCCTGCCCCTGACGGGGCGCATTGCCTTCATGTCGCAGAGCGGCGCGCTGGGCGTGGCCATCCTGAACATCGCCCGGCAGCTTGACATCGGGTTTTCCTATTTTGTGAGTCTGGGCAACAAGACCGACGTCTCCGGGAATGATCTATTGCAGTATTGGGAAGACGACCCGCAGACCGATTTGATTCTGATGTATCTCGAGTCGTTCGGAGACGCCAAGCGCTTCATGCAAATCTGCCGGAGGATTTCGAAGCGCAAGCCCTTGCTGGTGGTGAAGTCCGGGCGCACGGCAGCCGGGGCGCGCGCGGCCACGTCGCACACCGGAGTGCTGGCGGCGCGCCAGGGGCTCGACATTGCGACCGGCGCCCTGCTCGAGCAGTGTGGCGTGGTCCGCGTGAACACCGTCGAAGAGCTATTTGACCTGGCCTTGGCTTTCTCCAAGAACCCCTTGCCGCGGGGCAACCGCCTGGGCATTCTCACCAATGCCGGCGGGCCCGCCATCATGGCCACCGATACCGCCATCGCCCATGGCCTGCGCATGGCGGAGTTCTCCGAGCGAACGTGTCACGAACTCCGCCGCCTCCTTCCTCCCGAGGCCAGTATCCAGAATCCCGTGGACATGACTCCTCAATCGGATCGCAGCAAGTACGATGCCTGCGCGCGAATTCTGCTGGAGGATGACGGCATCGACATGCTGTTGGTGGTTTTTGTTCCTCCCATGATGATCAACACCATGGACATCATCCTGGGTCTGGAACAGTTGCGCCATAAATATCTCAAGCCGGTGGTGGGAGTCATCATGGCGACGGATGAGTTCTTTGTGGAGCTGAACCGCGATCATCCCAACCATATGGCCCTGTACATTTTCCCGGAGTCGGCGGTGAGCGCCCTTGCGGCCCTCGACCGCTATCGCGCCTGGCGCGAAAAGCCGGTGGGCGAATTGAAGCGCTTCGAGGTTCGCAGGGGCGCGGCGGAAGAATTGATTCAAGAAGTTCGCCGGCAGGGCCGGCGGCAATTGACGGTCCAGGAAAGCCTGCGCTTGATCGGGTACTACGGAATTCCCGTAGCCGAATGCATTGCCGTCCCGAACCGGGAGGAGCTGGAACGCGCGGCTAAAGGGTATCGCTATCCGGTGGTCCTCAAAACCGCCGCGCTGGATGTGACCCATAAACTGGATGTGGGCGGCGTGCTGCTGGATCTCCGTGGCCCGGAGGAATTATTGGCCGCCGCGCACAAGATGGGGGAGTCCGCCGTCCGGTACCGAGGCGACCCGGCGGCGGCCGGCAGGGTGAGCTTCCTGATCCAGGAATACGTGCGGGGCGGCCGTGAAGTGATCGTGGGCATGATCCAGGATCCCACGTATGGCCCGTTGGTGATGTTCGGGCTGGGTGGAATTTACGTGGAGACGATCAAGGACGTGGTTTTCCGCGTTCCCCCGCTCACCAATCTCGAGGCCCACGAAATGATTCGCCAAATCCGCGGCTATAGTCTGCTGCAAGGTGTGCGCGGAGAGGCTCCGGTAGACTTCGACGCGCTGGCGGAAATCCTGCAACGTTTTTCGCAGCTCGCGGAGGAGATGCCGGAGATTGCGGAAATTGAGATCAACCCGCTGCTGGTCTTCCCCCAGGGCGCCGACTTCCGCGCTGTCGATGCGCGCGTGCGTTTGGGTGGGCAACCGGAAGAAGGGGTTTGAGTAGGACACCACCAGGAGGAATTTCATTATGGCAACTCGACGTGCGTTTATGCAGAAAGCTCTGGGTAGTTCCGCCGCTCTGGCGGCCTATGGACTTTTTCCTTCCAGCCGTGTGCTGGGAGCCAACGACCGCGTTCGCATTGGACTGATCGGAGCAGGCGGGCGCGGGTCGGAAATCTTTAAGGTGGCGCTCGAATGTCCCAACGTGGAAGGCGTGGCCGCCGCGGACATTTACACGCGCCGCCTCGATAAGCTGAAAGCCGGTATCCCCGCCCTCCAAACCTACGGTGATTTCCGCAAATTGCTCGATGACAAAAGCATCGATGCGGTACTGATTGCCACGCCTCAGCACCTGCACGCGCTGCACTTCGTTCCGGCCATTCAGGCGGGAAAGGACATCTATCAGGAAAAGACCATGGCGTTCAATCCCGACCACGGCAAGCGCATGCGCAAAGCGCTGGAGGGTTCCGGACGCATCGTGCAGGTGGGCGTGCAAACCACCAGTTCACCGACCATCGGGAGGGTGCGCGAATACTTGAAGCCCGAACACATGGGCATGATCACGCAACTGCACACTTTTCATTATCGCAATGCTCCCTATGGCGGCTGGAAGCGCCCCATTCCCGCCGATTGCGACCTTCAGCACGTGGATTGGAAGGCTTTTGAAGGGGAGGCGAAGGAACATCCTTTCGATCCCAACCGCCTCATCAACTGGCGTTTCTTCTGGGATTACTCCGGCGGAAACGTTTTTGAAAATATGGTGCACCAGGTGGGGTTCTGGTTCAAGGTTCTCGACCTCAAGATTCCCCAGAAGGTTACCATGGTGGGCGCCAACTACTTTTCGCCGGAGATGCAGCCGCCCGACATCATGGATGTGAGCATGGTTCAACGGGAGAAGCTCCTGTTTACCTGGAACTCCATGTTTGGCAACAACCTGTTCGGCGAGGGTTATGACGCGGTGCTCGGCAACAAAGGAACGGTCCTCCGCGACGAAGACGACAACGTGCGGTACATCTCTCAGGAAAGGAACTCTGAGGCCCCGAACGTGGGTGAGGCGCCCCGTAAGGCTCCGGACATCGTCGGCGTGAGCGATACCACCGCACTGCACATGCAGAATTTCTTCGACTGCGTGCGCAGCCGCAAAGAAACCGACTGCCCCTTCGAACTGGGCTTCCGCTCCGCCGTCGCCTGCCGCATGGCCGTGGATTCTTACCGGCAAGGCCGCACCCTTAGTTGGGACGAGGCAAAGGAAGAGATCGTTTGAGGGGTTAGGAGAAAACTTCCCCGTTGACGGAGGACTGTAGCGCGGACCTGTTCTGTAGGTCCGCGGCTTTTCCTTGCCCATAGGATACGAGCCGCGGACCTAAAAAGCAGGTCCGCGCTACACCTCCGAGGTAATGTGTAACGCTGTTGGGTTGGCGGAGACACCTATGAAAAAAATCTTGAACAAACCTTTTGCCTATGTTGACGAGATGCTGGAGGGCTTGTGCCTGGCGCATCCGCAGTATTACAAGCAGACCGGAACCGCCGGCCGCGTCATCGTCCGCGCGGACGGGCCGATTGCTGGCAAAGTGGGAATCGTCTCCGGAGGCGGCTCAGGACACCTGCCGGTCTTTACCGGATACGTCGGCAAGGGCCTGTTGGATGCTTGCGCGATTGGCGATGTGTTCAGCTCCCCGGCTGTCGATCAGGTGGCGGAAGCGATCCGCGCCGCGCATGGGGGGGCCGGGGTGCTGCGCCTGTACGGCAACTACGGCGGCGACAACATGAATTTCGATATGGCGGGGGAGATGGTGGAACTGGAGGACATCCGCACCACCACCGTGCGTGTGGCGGATGACGTGGCCAGCGCCCCACTCGCGGAGCGCACCAAGCGGCGCGGCGTCGCCGGCCTGGTGTACGCATACAAAATCGCGGGAGCCAAGGCAGACCAAGGCGCGACGCTCGACGAGGTGACGGTCGTTGCGCAGAAAGCTGTGGACGCCTGCCGCTCCGTGGGCGTGGCGCTGACGCCTTGCACCGTGCCGGCGGTGGGCCACCCAACTTTTGAGATCAGCGAGACGGAAATGGAAATCGGCATGGGCATTCACGGCGAGCCGGGCGTGCGCCGCGGGCCCATGCGCGCCGCCGACGCCATCGCGGAAGAAATGCTCGCTCTCCTGCTTGCCGATATGCCCTTGCACTCCGGAGACCGTGTTTCAATATTGGTAAACAGCTTGGGCGCGACCCCGCCGGAAGAGCTTTACATCGTGTACCGCTATGTGGCCCCAAAGCTCACCGGCCTGGGCGCAGAAATCGTCATGCCGCTGGTGGGGCGCTACGCAACCTCCATGGAAATGGCCGGCATGTCGCTGACGTTTTGTAAGCTGGACGCGGAGTTGGAAGCCCTGCTCAAGGCGCCGTGCGATTGCCCCTTTCTCACCGTGCGCTGAGAATTTCGAAGGAGTCCTCCTTCATCAAAACTGACGGGGAATTCACATGCCTGCTGCCATCACCACAGCCGTCTTACGCGGGGCGCTCGCGCGCGTTGCCACCAAGATGGAGTCATGCTCGGACGAGTTGAATGCGCTCGATGCGCAGCTTGGCGATGGCGACTTGGGGGTCACGATGGTGCGCGGCACCCGTGCCGTGGTGGCTGAGATCCCCAATCTCCCCGACGACGTGGGCGTGGCACTGCTGAAGTGCGCGCAAGCTTTCACCAAGCTTTCGGGCTCAACTTACGGCACTCTGCTGGCGACGGGGTTGATGATCGCGGCAAAGGCTACCAAGGGACGGACGGAGGTTCCCTGGTCCGCGGTCTCGCCACTACTCGCCAGCGCTTGGCAGGCAATGGCGCAGCGGAGCGGGGGGAAATTGGGAGAGAAAACCGTGCTCGACGCGCTCGATGCGGTGAGCGCTGCCACCGAGGGCATCGACGCCCCCGCCGCGCTGGTTGCGGCCGCCGACCACGCAATGGGCGAGTGTCTCGAGCGCTTTCGCCATCAACCCGCACGCCAAGGCCGCGCGCGCATTTTTGGCGAGAAGAGTGTCGGCAAGGACGATCCTGGAATGGTGGCTTTTCAACGCATCATCGAAGGATTGAGGAGCAGTGAAAAGTGATAAGTGACGAGTGACAAGTGACGAGAAAACTCAAACGCAACGCAGCGGTCTTGCTCGTCACTCGTCACATGTCACTTGTCACTTTTCTTCACAACGCCTTGCCGCCGGCAGGGGGCGGAGTGTCCGGGACGGGCGTGCGAGTGGCTTTACTGACTGCCTGCACCAAAACCATGGCCTCGGCCGGAATGGGCACCTTTCCGTCCAGGATATTTTCCTTGTTCACAGAGGGGCCGTACAAGGCCTGGTTGCCGGTATCATCCGGCTGCACGACGGCGCCGCTCAAGCTGATCCCGGCAAAGGCGCCGCGGCTGCGCGAGTAGGTGAGGATTTCCGCGTGCAGCGCAATATCCGTACCGGCTGCGGCGCTCCTCCCCACCGGCCCCGCCGCGGCGGAGATGTCACCACCGATTTTGAATTTGTCGCTCAAAAGCTTACGCAATCCTCGGCGTCCGCGGAATACGAGGATGAGGTCCGTTGAGGAGCCGCCAATCTGGAAACCAAAACTCCCGCCGCTTACAGTCAGAAACACTGGCGGGCTCCAACTCTTGACGGCGCGGCAAGTCACCAAGCCCTTGCCGTAGTTTCCCCCGACCAGGAAGGCAAACTTCATTTCTCCAGGGATGATGGCGATGCACTGCGCCGATTCCAGCAAGTCCTGGGGAATGGCCTTGTCCGGAGCTCCCATGACTTCCTCGAAGATCTGGGCGGAATCCTCGATGCGGTGGACGTCGTCATCGTGGTTTGAACTCGCTCGCGCCGCCAGGGACAGCGCCAAGGTCATCATGAGGTACAGCGTGGCTGGTTTGCGCATGTTTCGGCCTCCAAGGGAGTGCTCAAGCGTTTTGGGCATAAAAGGAGTGTAGCAATCCTCTCTCCAGATAGCAGAGGATTGACCTGTATGCACTTGTCTCGAAAATTCGGAGTAGGGGGTAAGGTAAATTCCATACGATCAGTTATTTTAGTATGAAAAAAGTACGGTGCGCAGGAAAAGCAAGCAAGACGTTTCCGTGTGGAATCAACGTCAAGAATTATTCTCCCCCCTCCCCCGTGGGGCTCGATTTGGCATCAATGCCCCGCTCCGCCCATTTTTCCTGTACACTGCTCGGGCCCGATCGATGTGCGGGGGGATTACTTTCGGACGACTTAATTGCTTTCAGGGGATTCAATGCAGCAACACTCATCAATGGGCAGTGCTCAAGCCTCATCCTCGCAAAGTTCCGCTTCCGGGCGCGCCACCGTCGTGCTCACCGCCGTAGTCGCGGCTCTGGGAGGGTTGCTGTTTGGGTATGACACCAGCGTGATCTCCGGGGCGATGCTTTTCCTGCGCACGGACTTCCACCTTTCAGACGTACAACTGGAATTCGCCGTGGGGATCGCGCTGGCGGGTGCGCTGTTAGGATCGGCCTCAGCGGGTTACTGTACGGACCGTTGGGGGCGCCGCTGGATGCTGCTGGTGACGGCCTTGGGATTCGGCCTGTTTTCCGTCCTGAGCGGGCTGGCCGGCGGATTGGTATCGTTCTCGGTGGCGCGCTTCTTTGTGGGCGCGTGCATCGGAATGGCGTCGCTGGCCGTGCCGCTCTACATCGCGGAGATGGCGCCGGCGCGCATTCGCGGCGCGCTGGTTTCGCTCAATCAACTGGCCATTACCGTGGGCATCGGCGTGGCTTACTTCGTTGATTACGCCTTGGCGGCTTCCGAGAGTTGGCGGTGGATGTTCGCCAGCGCGGTGTTTCCCGCCATCGTCTTGCTAATTGGCATGATCTTCCTGCCGGAAAGCCCGCGCTGGCTGGCGCGCAAGGGATTTCGCGATCGGGCACTCGAGAATTTCCGCCGCCTGGGCCGAGGCGAGGAAGCGGAAGCGGAGTTGGCGGAAGTAGAAGGCGCCCTGCAAGAGGAGCAGGAAGGGTTTGGCATTCTGTTGCAGCCGGGATTTCGTGTGGCGGTATTAGTAGGAATAGGTCTTGCCATCTTTCAACAGATCACCGGCATCAATACGATCATCTATTATTCGCCCGCCATCCTGCAAATGTCGGGCTATCCCTCGGCGAAGGCTGCCATCCTGGCGGCGGCAATCATCGGCGTGGCCAACGTCCTGGTCACGATAGTTTCCATCGCGCTGGTCGACCGCCTTGGCCGGCGCTTTTTGCTCCTGCTGAGCACGGCCGGAATGGCGGCGGCCTTGACGTTGATCGGCGTGGCGTTTTACCAGAAGGCTGGGAGTATCGTGGTGTTTTATGAGGTGATCGCCTATGTCGTTTCCTTTGGCATCGGCCTGGGCCCGGTCATGTGGCTGCTGATCTCGGAGATTTACCCCACCAAGATTCGCGGCAAAGCCATGTCGCTGGCGGCCCTATCGGTTTGGGGATCAAACTGGGTAGTGGCGGCAACCTTCTTATCGCTCCTTCGCGCCGCGGGGACGGCGCAAACCTTCTGGATTTACGCTTGCCTCTGTGTGTTGGCCTTTATCTTTTGCTACGTCTTTGTGCCGGAGACCAAGGGCCGCACCCTGGAAGCCATTGAACACCACTGGCGGCATTTCGGAGAGAAGCCGGCCGCGGAAGGGGAGTAGGCAGTGGGCAGTAAGCAGGAGGCTGGCTGACTCGGTAGCGGCCAGGGTTTTACATGCTGCGAGAAGCATCCGGGTAGCCTGGGGACGAACTCCCGCCCCCTCGATTTGTCGGGACAGTCTCCGGGCGCCGCGACAAAACCCTCCCAATTTTCTGCCTGCCCACTGCCTACTGCCTACTGCCTACTGCTTTCTGCCTCCCGCCTTCTGCTCTTAGGCGGCGGTCCGAGCCGCGGGATTTTTGCGACGGGGGACTTTGACCGTCTCGATCATGAAGCGCGGAAGTTTCAGGGCGGGAATCTCAAAGTGGTTTTCCAGCGCCACCCGGCCTGCTCCAAGGAGGCTTGCTTCGCTCCCCAAAGTGCCAAATCGCACAGTCAAGCCTTTGGCCGAATGATTCAACGCCTTCCGTTGGATGACCCGCTTGAGCTGATCCAGCAAGCCTGGCCCGGCCAAACTTAGCCGTTGATCGATCACGATGACGGCGGGGTTGAACAGGTTCACAAGATTGGCCAGAGCGACACCGAGATAATTACCCGCCTGCTCGACAATCGCGGCACAGATCTTGTCTCCCTGGCCGGCGGCTTCGAGGACGGTGCGGCCGGTAATCTTGTTGGGGTCGCCCTCCGCCAGTGCCAGGGCCGAGGAAGTCCCGCCTTCGGCAACCGCCTTGCGGACGCGCGATTGCAGCGCCGCGGCCCCGGCAATAGCTTCCAGGCAGCCAAAGCTCCCGCATTTGCAGGCGGGGCCATCCTCGATCATGTGCGTGTGACCGAACTCGCCCGCCGCATGGCCTGCCCCGTAAAACAGCTTGCCATTGATGACGATTCCGGCTCCGATGCCCGTCCGCCCGTATTCGACATAGATCATGTCCTGAGCCAAGTCCCCCGTGCCCAGCCCTCGCTCCGCCACGGTTTTAGCCCGCGTGATGTTCTCGACCGCCGTGGGAATGCCGAAGTCCTTTTCAAATATCTCCCGGAGGTGAAAGTCCTGGCAGAACTCCACCGTTGAAGACATCACCATGACTCCGTCGCGGCTATTGACCAAGCCCGAGCCGGCCACGCCGATGCCCACCAGCGATTTGGGGTCAACTCCTGCCTTCGCAATGGCCTGGTGAGCGAGGGCCAGAAGTTGGCGGGTAAGGCCGTCCTGTCCCTGATCCAACAAGGCGGGCTCACGGACGCTTGACCGCATGAGCAGATGGAGATCCAGAATGGCTGCCAAGGCGTTTTCATCGTCAAAACCGACCGCCAAGACGAACCGGAACTCTTCGTTCAGCCGAAGCAGAACTTGCTTTCGCCCCATGGGATTGTCCGCGCGCCCCGCCGGCAAAAGGCGGCCCTCGGCAAGCAACTCGCGGACCATCCGGGAAATTTCACTGCGTTGCACGTGGGTCAATTCGTGGATTTCCGCCCGTGAGAGCTGGCCGTATCTAAAAATCAGAGCTTCGATCATCAGCCGATCGCGTTCGTTCTTGGTGGTGACGTGTTTCATGAGGCGCCTTTCTTAAACTGCTCGTCAATCTCCACTTGGTAGCCACTGGCCAGGCGGTTGGTTTCGTTGGCCATTCCCACCACGGCCATGAGTTCCGCAAACATGGAATCGCTCATGCCGGCTTTGCGGGCGGCGGCGGTGTGCGAGGCGATGCAATATCCGCACTGATTGGTGACGCTCACGGCCACGTAGATCATCTCCTTGGTGAGCGGGTCCAGAGCGCCCGGGCCCATGATCTGCTTCACGCTTTCCCAGGTGCGGCGGAGCGTGGCAGGATCGTGGGCAATCGCCTTCCAGAAATTGTTGATGCGATCCGTCTTCCGTGTCGCCATGATGTCGTCATAAACCGCCCGGACTTCCGGACTCGCGTCTTGATATTCGATAAATCCTGAGGTTGCCATTACAGCTTCCTCCCCACAAAAAGAAAATGATCCGACTGGCCGATGCCTTCCGGGGTCTGGCCGGTGTCCTCCACGAGGTCCAGCCACACTTCCGCCTCCGCCGGGGGAAGGTCGCTGACGATCTTCTGCCACACCGCGGTGAAGGACTCAACGCCCAGAAAAGCCACTTTTTCGAATAAGCCCTCGAACAGCGCCAGGAATTCCGCGGCGGTGGTCAAATGCGCGTAGCCGATCGGCGGGGCGTGCTCAGGGTCCAGGTTCCCATCGCACAGGTATTGCCGGTGGAAAGCCACGCGCTCGGAGACGGGTCCGAAATTCAGACGCAGCAGATCGCGCAGATACGCCAGGCGATTGATGCCCGCAGCAAAAAGCGTGCCGCCTCGTTTGAGAATTCGCGCGGACGCCCGCACGCTGTTCTGGCGTTCGGTGAGCGATTGCAAGTGATAGAGCGGTCCCATCAGGAGCGCCAGGTCAACGCTCTCGGAGGACAAGCCTTCCAGCCGCGCGCCGGAAAGGTGATGGCGGCCGGCAATGCGATCGTCCAGGCCGGATTGGCGGAGTTTTTCTTCGACCGCGTCCAGCAGACGGGCAGAGATGTCCACGAGGTGCAGACGGCAACCCCCTCGCGCCAGAAATTCCGTGTAGTGGCCGCCCCCCACGCCGATCTCCGCGGCAAGGTCCCCTGGCTTCGCCACGCGCCCGAGCCATCGGCGCGTCACCGCCAGCTCCACCGGACAATCTTGCGGCAACCGGATCTGTTCCGCCTCGAAAGCCGCCTCATTGTAATGCCATGCGACTTTGGTTTCTTCTTCGCTGAATGGGGCCATGGCAGAGAGAGTATACGCCGGATTCGCCGCAACCGGCGATAAGATGGACCTCCGGGGTGCGTCATTCCTCGAGGCGCGCGCTGATATAGTCTTGCAGATCTCGTTCGTCGCGTTCGTTGAGTTTCAGGAACTGAATTCCAATCGCGTTCGGCGGGACCTCGCGAACCACCTGGGCGCGCGTTCGGATGGTATGGGAGATGCTCGGAAGACTGAAGGCCACATCTAACTCCTGGCCAATTTGCGAGCCTCCGGAAGGAGCCAACAGCATCCCGCCCTCGCTGATGTTCACGCTGCCGGAGCGAAACTGCTTCTGACGCTCGCTTCCCGAAATGCAATCAACCCCCGTGCGGTAGGAGAGCCGCGCGTAGCGTTGCCTCTCTCTCAGCATGGGTCCACGGGTGGCGCCCAGCAGGTTGTAAACACGCTCGCGGGTGAAGGGCTTGCCCAGAAAGAAGTTGGCTCCTGCTTCAAAGCACTGCCGCATGGTTTCCGCGTCGTCCATCCCGGTGAGCATCACAATCGGCACGCGGCGGTTCAGTTTGGAAAGGCGCGTATGCTGAGTCAGGAGGTAGCCATCCACATGGGGCATGCGCACATCCACGAACAGTCCATCAACTTTTTCTTGTTTCAATCGCTCTAACGCCTCACGGCTATCCAGGATATCAATAACTTCGCACCCCAAGGATTCCAGTTGGAGCTTCAGCACCCTCAAGACGGCGGGTTCGTCATCCACAGCCATAATTCGGAGTTTCACTTATTTTTCTCCCCTGGCAACGGTGCTTCACTGTGGGGGAAAGAGCCCTTATCCTACTTCATCCGGTTTGAGCCGTATTGTTGAGCGGGCCGTCCACTTCCGCATGATCCGCTTTTGTGGGTAGTTTCCTCAGCTTCTCGCCCCTTTGTTCCGACCGATTCCGGGCGACCTCGCTGCGAATTCTCAGCCAAGTTTCTTCCGGTGTCGAAAGGAACGTGGCAACGACTCGAGGGTCGAACTGCCTCCCTGACTCGCGCTCGATTTCGGCGCGCGCCACCGAATAAGGCATTCCCCGCCGGTAAGGCCGGTCGGACATCATGGCATCGAGGGTGTCGGAGACAGCGAAGATTCTTGCTCCCAAGGGGATTTCTTCACCATTCAGGCCTTGGGGATACCCGGTGCCGTCAAAACGCTCCTGGTGGGTGAGTACGATTTGGGCGGCGGAGGAGAGAAAGGCCACCCGGCTCATTAATTCATACCCGATCTGCGCATGGGTTTGCATAATGGCGGTTTCCTCCGGCGTCAGCTTTGCCGGTTTGAGGAGAATCGAATCCGGAATACCGATCTTGCCGATATCATGCAGATAGGCCCCCCTTTCCAATTGTTTGAGCTGATCGCGGGAGAAATTGAGCTTCGCGGCCATCTCCAGGGAATAGAGGGTGACCCGTTGGGAGTGCCCGGCGGTGTCATTGTCACGAAGGTCGAGGGCCGCAGCCAAAGCTTCCAACGTCTCATCGTAGGTATGTTCAATCCTCTCCAGGGCGTCCGTGAGCTGTTTTGTACGCTGCTTGACCATGCTCTCCAAACTCTGGCGGTACCCTTCCAGTTCCGCCTCATTGCGTTTAGCTTCCAGCGCCCGACGGAGGCTTACCATCACGGCATCCAATTGGAAAGGTTTAACAAGGTAATCCGCTGCACCTTGCTTCATCGCCGTGACCCCCACCGCGACATCATTCTCGCCCGTTGCCATCAGGAAAGCCGTGTGCGGGGCAAGGCGGCGTGTTGCCTCGAGCAGGTCCAAGCCTGAAATCCCCGGCATTTTTAAATCAGAAATGATTGCGTCATAAACTTTCTTGGAGAGGAGCTTGAGGGCCTCTTCCCCGCTGGTACAGAAATGGGATATAAAGCCCGAGAACCTTAACTTGGCGGTCAATAGTTCGCATATTGTTGGATCGTCATCGACCACAAGGATACGGGATTGGGGTGCTGAACTCATAGTTATCTCGCCTTCTAATTACCATCACAAGCCTGCCGCTTCTTTCGTGGCGATGAGATATTTGAAATGAGCCTAGCACAGGGAAAATACTTGGTGCAAGCCAATATCGGTCAGACAAAAGACCAAGGGTGTGCTTTTTAAGAACGGGATACTATGTTGGAAATAGGGAGCAAAAAAGCTGCTGGCGGCGAAGGCCAAAGGACCGCACTCTCCCCTACGCGGAGGTCAGAGCCTTCGCTGTCTCCCGCGCCACCATCAGTTCCTCGTTGGTATAAATCACCAGGATTGCCACGCGGGAACCAGGCAGCGAGATGACTCGGTCGCCTTGCGCGGGTGCGCGGTTGGCGGCCGGGTTCAAGTGAATCCCCAAATATTCCAGCCCGCTGCAAACCTCGTGGCGGATGTGCCAGGAGTTTTCGCCAATGCCTCCCGCGAAGGCCAAGGCGTCGATTCCACCCAGGGCCGCAGCATAAGCCCCGACATACTTCTTCACCTCATAGATAAACACCTTGAGGGCCAATGCGGCGCGCGCGTTTCCTTCCTCCGCGCCCTTTTCCAAATCACGAACGTCATTGCTGATGCCGGAAATGCCCAGCAGTCCACCCTTCTTGCACAGCACTTGCCTCGCTTCCGCCGTGGTGAGGTTCTCCCTATCCATAACGTAGAGCACCGCAAACGGGTCCAAGTCGCCCGAACGCGAGGATTGCTCCAGCCCCGATTGCAGCGAGAAACCCAGGCTTGTATCCATCGACTGACCATTGTGAATGGCGGTGACGGAAGAGCTTCCGCCCAAGTGACAGGAGACAAGCCGCAGGCCGGTCGCCGAGCGGCCGAGCAGTTCGGGAACGCGCTGGGAAATATAACGGTGCGATGAACCGTGAAAGCCGTAGCGGCGCACGCCGTATTTAGAGCGCCACTCATAGGGGACGCCGTAAGTGCTGGCATGCTCGGGAATGGTGGCGTGGAAACCGGTTTCAAACACCGCCACCATGGGGACACCCGGCAGGATTTCCCGGAAAATCTGCATGGCCTGGATATAAACCGGATTATGGACAGGCGCCACGGGAACGAACTCCTGCATGGCGGCCAGCAGGTCGTCATCGACCAGAAAACTTCCACAATAGCGCGGGCCTCCGTGTACGGCTTTGAAGCCGATGGCCGCGATTTTGGCCCCCGCTTGTGCCCCGGTCCCCAGGCCGGCAAGGCGGTCAACTAGAATCGCGATGGCGGCGCGATGATCGGGCAGGTGCGCCGTACTTCGCCACTCCTGTGCGTTCCCTGCCTCCCAGCAGATGATTTGCGACTCAGCGCCGCCGATGCGGTCAATCTTGCCCCGCGCCAAAACGGCCTCGTTTTCGGTTTCGAGCAGTTGGTACTTCAGCGAGGTCGAGCCGAGGTTGGGGATCAGAACTCTCACGCCATTCCTCCTCCGACGGATAATTTAGCATACGCAGGGCGGGTCAGCGCACTCATGTAGAATCCCGCCAAGTGTAACGGCGGGTGCTGCCGGCCGCGTATCGCACCGCCACGGTGGCGACGCTGCGCTGGAAGGTGTATCGGCGGGCGGGCAAGCTGGTGCGCCACGCGCGCGGCTGGATGCTGCAGATTAAGGCCGATCTGGAGAAATGGCGCCTCTTGCAATCGGCCCGGGTCTGCTGCGCGACGCAGCGGACTTGAGAGGAGAAGGTAGATAAAGAAAGAGGGAGGTCGAAGGACGGCGCGGCGGTGCGTGCACTGGACGGGGAGAATCATCGGGAGGACTCATGGACCCCTGAATCTTGAGCGGAATTGAGTCGCGAGCTGCTCCTTACAAGCCACGGCTCGCGGCAACCGACCTCTCCAATATCCCCAAAACGCATTCACATGGCTCAATCGCGATTCTTGGGTGCCACTTGACATTTCGGAAATTAGGTCTACAGTGTTACCAGGAAAAGTAGCGGTTTCGCCGCACGATCGGCCTGAAGGAGTGGCGGCGCATGAAGCTGCAACGCGCGGTTCCAAACGCTCCCCTCTCTTCCCCACGGCCCATCCTGCGGCCAACGTAATTCCCCAGTGGTTAGCCTCCACGCCCGAGGAAGTGGGCGCGAAACAAGGAGGACGCCATGTTCCAAATGATTGACCAAAGTTCTACGGCGCCCGAGGACCGCAAGTTCCTTTATTACAAGATCGGTATGATCGTAGTGGCCCTTGTTGCCGTAAGTGGTATTGTATTTCTTTTCGTGCGGTCCCTGAGCTAAGCCGGGGTTACCGCCGATTGACGGGGAACTGCTCTTGGATGAGTCGCACGGCCTCGGCGCGGTCGTGTATCCGGCCGTCTAACTGTGCGTCTTCCACGGCTTGGAGGATGGTCTTAAAAATCGGACCAGGATCGTAGCCTTGGGCAATCAAATCGTTGCCGCGCAACAAAGGCGCGGGTTTGATCTCTTCCTTGGGCGTTTCTTCCAACATCCTCCGGGCCAGCTCATAGTTGGTCAAATCGCCATGACTCGAGAGACAATCCAGCCGGTGCAACTCCAGGTGTTCCTCAAATCCCTCCATGCGGAGAAAGCGGAGCTGGGTTGAGCGCTTCATGCGGGGAAAATCCTTGAAGCGCAAGTGATGCCGCACCAATTCCACCACGCGTTCGGTTTCCCGGGTGGAGATTCGCAAGCGGCCGCAGATCTCCTCCGCCATCCTGGCGCCCACTTCCATGTGGTTATCGAAGCGAATGCGTTCGCGGATGGTGAAGGTCGGGGGCTTGCCCACGTCGTGCAGGAGCACACCCAGAGCGAGCGTGGATGTCGGCTGGCGCAATCCTTCGAGCATCATCAGTGTGTGAATCCATACATCGCCCTCGGGGTGGAATTCCGGTGGCTGCTCGACGCCCTGGAGACGCTTGATTTCCGGCAATACTTCCGCGAGCAGACCCGACTCGTCCAATAGCTCGAACCCCGCCCGTGCCGGCCCCTCGGTAAGAATCTTCACGATCTCATCGCGGATGCGTTCCGCGCTCACGGCGTGGATCTGCGGCGCCAACTGGCGGATCGCCGCTAGTGTGGCGGGGTCGAGCTTGAAACCGAAGCGGGCCGTGAAGCGCACCGCGCGCAGCATGCGCAGGCGGTCTTCACTGAGGCGCTCGACCGGATCGCCGATGGTCCGCAGGCGGTGGGCGTGGATGTCAGCTTGCCCCCCCACATAATCCAGCACCTGGGCACAGAGCGGGTCGAAGAGCAGGCCGTTGATGGTGAAGTCTCGCCGCCGCACATCTTCTTGCGGGGTTTCTGCGTAGCGGACTTCCTGCGGGTGCCGCCCGTCCGCATAAACTCCGTCGCTGCGGAAGGTCGCGACCTCGACGTTTCCCGCTGGGTGCGGAACGATGACCACTCCGAACTTGGCGCCCACCGTGAGGGCGTCAGGGAAAAGTCGCAGCACTTGATCGGGCGTTGCGCCCGTGGTCACGTCGTAATCTTTAGGCGCGCGGCCCATCAACATGTCGCGCACACACCCGCCCACCAGGTACGCCGGAAATCCCTCCGACCGCAGACGGCGCACAATTTCCGTTGCCGCATCACGCTTGGCATCCATATGACAAGTTATCGTCCGGAAGCAATCGAGGAGGAAACTTCGCGGCGGGCTTGCGTGGAATGTTCCTTTTGCATCAGGCCACGATAAAAGCGCCCGGCGATTTCCGCGGCGTGCGGGCCCCACATCATTCTCCCGCCACGCAGTAAGACCACGGCCACATATTGGGGATGAACTTCGCCCACGTAGGAAGCAAACCAGCCCAAGCGCGCACCGTTTTCGCTGCACGTTCCAGTTTTCCCATAAATTGAAAGTTCCGGATCGTAAGCGGAGCGGCCGGTCCCATAAAGCACGGACCCCGCGAGGCCATCGTGGATCTGCGGAATATAATCAGCCAGGTTGTCAAGCCGCCGCCGCACGACCGGTTGGAACGCGGCAATTTCCTCGGTGGTACGTGGATACTGCAACGCGTAAAGGGTACCGCCGTTGGCGATCGTGGAAATGATGGCCGCCATCTGCAATGCGGTCACTTCTATATTCGTGCCGCAATAGGCGAGGAATCCTACGCCCCCTTCCTTGGGGGGAGCAGATGGATAGCGGCCGGCCGATTCACCCGGAATCTCCACCCCGGCCTTTTCCCCCAGGCCGAACTCTTGCGCGTATGCCGTGATGCGCTGGAAGCCGAGCATCTCTCCCAGTTTGTGGAAAAAGACGTTGTTCGAATGGGCCAGGGCTTCGGTAACGTTGATGCGCGTGCGGTCGCCAACGTATAGCTCGGTGGTAGGGGTGATGATGCCTTCCCGCAAGGCGGCGAGCGCCACCAATGGCTTGAACGTCGAGCACGGCGTGAAGCCACTTGAAAGCGCCAGCTTCTGATTGACCATACTCAGAACGCGCCCGGAGTTCGGGTCGACCACTACGATGCTGCCATTCCAGTTGCCGAGGGCCTCGAGTGCCGCCTGCCGAATGACGGGATCTTCGCCCGCCGGGTTGTCTTCCGCGGCCGGATCGCCGTAGGAACTAAGGCCCCAGGGGTCCCGCACAGACCGGGAACGCCGCTTGCTGCGATGCGTTGCGGTCGTCTTGTGGGCGGTGGATTTCGCAGGGGTGGATTTCTTTGCAGGAGTCGCAGGAGAGATGTCGGGGTTCGCCGAACTGCCGCGCGGCGCGCCGGCGGCAAATTCCATCCCCCACAACCAGACAGTTGCCAAGGCCAGAATGGCAATTCGTTTTGATAAGTTTTCCACTGATCTCCTAAGTTGAAGGGTCAACGTTGACGTTGGCCTTCACTTTGTTTCCGTCGGCGTCGGAACAAAGGTGGGTCACTCTACAAGATGCTCAGGCGACGGCTTTGGGTGCCCGGACTCCCCCCCTTATTTCTTGGCACGTGCCGGGGCTCCCCCCTCCGCAGAGGCCGCCGCGGCGGCGGCGGGCTCGTGATGCCCGGGAAGGTTCAGGGCTTTTCGCACCTGGCCTTCCAACTTCTTGCAGACATCGGGGTTGTCGCGCAGAAACTGCCGGGCGTTTTCGCGGCCCTGCCCGATGCGCTCACCCCCGTAAGAAAACCACGCGCCGCTCTTCTCGAGTATGTTGTGCTCGGCGGCGATGTCGATCAGATCGCCCTCTTTCGAAATCCCCTCGCCATACAGGATATCAAATTCCGCCTCGCGAAAGGGAGCGGCAATTTTGTTCTTGACGATTTTCACCTTGGTCCGGCTGCCCACCACGCGGTCGCCATCCTTGATGGAGGCAATGCGGCGGATGTCCACGCGCACCGAGGAATAGAACTTGAGAGCCCGGCCGCCCGTGGTAGTTTCCGGGTTACCGAACATCACCCCGATTTTTTCGCGAATCTGGTTGATGAAGATCAGGCAGGTTTTGGATCGGGCGACCACCGCGGTAAGCTTGCGCATGGCTTGCGACATCAGCCGTGCTTGCAGGCCGGGAAGCGAATCACCCATGTCGCCATCGAGCTCGGCCTTGGGGACGAGCGCCGCCACGGAGTCGACAACCAGCACGTCAATGCCGTTCGAGCGCACTAAGGTTTCGACGATCTCGAGCGCCTGCTCGCCGTAGTCGGGCTGCGAGACCAGCAGGTTGTCGACGTCCACGCCCAGCTTCTTGGCGTAGCCGGCGTCGAGCGCGTGCTCGGCATCCACGTAAGCCGCCATCCCGCCGCGCTTCTGCGCCTCGGCCACGATGTGCAACGCAATCGTGGTCTTGCCGCTCGACTCCGGACCGAAGATCTCAACTATTCTGCCGCGCGGCATGCCGCCCACACCCAAGGCCGCGTCGAAAGATATGGCGCCCGTGGGAATGATTTCGACCGGCACCAGAATGTCCTTCGTGCCCAGGCGCATGATCGAACCCTTTCCAAATTGCTTCTCAATCTGCGTCAACGCCAAGTCAACGGCCTTGTTTTTTTCACTTCGCTCTTCCGGCATCTTGTTGTCCCTCAACTTTCAATGGCCTGTACTATTTCCTTAACAATTTATTATCGGCGGCCTTGCAAGCTTGGATGAGCAAATCTTAATACCCCCGTACGGAGAGGTCCTTCCCAGGCCACCTGGAATTGCAACCTCGTCAGGCCTACCGTACAACCCCATCATACCTTACGCACTAGCTGCGCGGATACTTGTAAACCCCCGGGCCGTCCTACGCCCCAGCCGCCCGGCGGCCACGAAAGCCCAGTCGAGTTGTGATTTGCTCGAGCGGGAGGGCCGTGACCCTTTTATCCAATTGGTACGCCTCGCGGCCGGGGTAAACCACAAAGAGGTGGCGCAATTCCAGGTCTTCGAGAGCAATGCGCATGGACTTGGTCATGCCTGGGGCGTCACCATACTTAACTTCCACCCCATAACGCGCGCCTTCGGCGAAGAGCAAGAGGTCCAACTCCGCGCCGGATTGCGTGCCCCAAAAGTAGGCGTTGCGTTCGCCGACCAACGAAAGTATCTCCTCGATTACAAATCCTTCCCATGAAGCACCCAGCTTGGGATGGCCCTCCAAAAGTCGGAATGAGGGAACACCCAGGAGAGAGTGCAAAAGTCCCGTATCTCGAATGTAGACCTTTGGGGACTTGATCTGGCGTTTGCCGAGGTTCGCGTGCCATGGTTGGAGTTGCCGCACCATCAGAGCCCCCGTCAGGATATCGAGGTGCCGCTTCACCGTGGTGTGGGATTCTCCCAGCGATCTTGCGAGTTCGGAAGCATTCCAAGTCTGGCCGTGATAGTGTGCCAGCATCATCCACAAGCGGCGAAGGGCTACGGGCGTTGATTCCACGCCGAACTGCCTAATGTCCCGCTCCAGAAATGTCTGGATGAAGTTCTCTTGCCAGGAACGGCTCTCCGCTTCACTCCTAGCCAGGAACGGTCGAGGGAACCGCCCGCGCCACCATAACCGCCGCAGGTTCTTGGGGCCGACCTCGGAAAGATCAAACCCACCCATCTCCACCAACTCTACCCGGCCCGCCAGCGACTCGGAACTCTGACAGAGTAGCTCCGGTGAAGCGCTGCCCAGAATCAGGAAGCGGGCAGAAAGAGGCTTTCTATCGGCAAGAACCCGAAGGATGGGAAACAATCCGGGTTGGCGCTGGACTTCGTCGATGACGACCAGACCTCGCAAACCGCGGAGCGCCAGCATGGGTTCGGACAATCGGCGCTGGCTGACGGGATCTTCCAGGTCAAAGTACTCCGTCTTTCCGGCCCCGGCAATTTGCCGGGCGAGCGTGGTTTTGCCGCATTGGCGCGGGCCGTAAAGTGCGACTACAGGATTCCTGCGAATCGCCTGGCGAACCCGGTTGTGCAATTTCTGTCGCTCGATCATCCTCGTATTATGTTCATCGCATGTTCAAAATGCAAGGATCGCTCCTCTGCGATCCGGCCCTCCCTGCTGTCTATCCGGACTGGTCGGGACTCGCAAAAAGTGCTCGTTGCCTACTGCCTTCCGCCTTCCGCCTACTTCTTGGGGTACTCATGGAACCCCCGCCCGGTCTTGCAGCCCAGCCAGCCGGCGGCGACCATCTTTGCCAGCAGCGGGCAAGGGCGATACTTCGAGTCGTGCAAGCTCTCGTAAAGGACCATCATGATGTCGAGGCAGACGTCCACGCCAATCAAGTCGGCGAGTTCCAGCGGCCCCATAGGATGGTTCATGCCCAGCTTCATCACATTGTCGATTCCTTGGGCGTCGGCCACGCCTTCCATCAGGCAGAAAACCGCCTCATTGATCATGGGCATCAGCACGCGGTTGGAAACAAATCCGGGGAAGTCATTCACGCGCACCGGAGTCTTACCCGCGGAGGTGGCCAGCGCGATGGCCCTCTCAACCGTTTCGGGCGCGGTCTGGAGCCCCGGCACAACTTCCACCAGCTTCATCACCGGCACGGGATTGAAGAAGTGCAGACCCACGAACTTGTTGGGCCGGTCGGTCGCGGCGGCGAGGCGGGTGATGGAAATCGAGGAAGTGTTGCTGGCAAAAATCGTATTCGGGCGGCAGTGCGGCTCCAGCGAGTGGAAGACCGCGGCTTTGACTTCAAACCTCTCTGTCACCGCCTCGATGATGAAGTCGGCTTCGGCAAGGTCTGCCGCCACGGTGGTCGTCTTCAGTCGCCTAACCGCCTGCTCGCGCTGCTGTGCCGTCAGGCGTTCTTTTTCCACGTCACGAGCCAATCCCTTGACGATCCGTACCGCGCCCGCCTCGACGAAGTTCTCCGAAGTATCAAGCAACAGTACGCTGTGCCCGGCGCGAAGCATCACATGGGCAATGCCGTGTCCCATCTGGCCGGCGCCGACGACAGCAATGATGTGATTTGGTGATTTAGCGATTTGGTGATTTTCCAGTTCAGTCATGAGGGCATCCTATTATTGGGTGATCTGGCGATTTGGTGATTTAGCGATTTGAAAATGCCATTTCCTTGCATTCCTCAATTCGATCTCGCCGTGTGCAAAGAAGAACCGAAAATTCGAATCAATTCATTGGCTTCCATCAACAGCTTTTCTAATTTGGCTTTGCGAACAATCCCTGTGTCTACCAACATCTCAAGCCAGAAAACGGTTTCGTCAGCTTCCTCTGTCACCACCGCCAGCTTCGAAATAAAATCCGCCCGCGAGCGTGACCGGCACACGGCACGATAATTTGCAGCCACGGACGTACCTGAGCGTAGAACCTGCTTCCCAAGCACACGTGCCTCTTCCGTTTTTGGCAGTGCGCGGAACAGCTTCACGATCCGGATTGCGAACTGCTTGGTTCTGTCTCGTAACTCTTCTGGCCGACTCGGCATTCGCGCCTCAATAATGATCCTGGATTATTCGATCAATCACCAATTCACTAAATCACCGAATCGCTAAATTCCTTGTCATTCGCGGTTCCGAATCCGCAAATTCCTGTCGAACACACGTCACATCGACGTAAATGTCCGACTCTTCGTCGGGCATTATGTCACTATTTTCTTTGTTTTCATAGACATAACGGCTTCGAACGGCATTTATTAACATCTTTTTGGTAGGCCAGCCCCCAAATTTGACTTTCTGTCTGTTTAAAGCGTGGCGGATTCGCCACAAGGGGCGGAAGCTGGAGCCTTCCTGGCTCGGCATGGGCACTGCCTTTCATCCCAGGTACGGACTTCACGATTAAGTATACCGACACCTCTAGGCTTTGTCAAGGACAAAGTGAGACGGGGTGTCATTTGAAAGTGGCACGGGCGTCCCGCCCGTGAACGGTCACGGCCAAGATGGCCGTGGCACAGCAAATGCCACCACTACCGTGAGGCGGGGTGGCGCCACGCTGTCTCGGGCGCTCCGTCCCCGAACAGCCGCGGACCTACCCAGCAATCCACGCTACGCTTACTCCTGCGCAAAGGCGAACGCGACAGCGTGCTTACACCAAGATCAGCACCGCCAATTGTGTTGTGCTTGTGCTAGAATCCCGGCGTCAATATGAGTCTGGGTACCACACCTCTGCTGCCTCCTCGACGCTCGATAGCCGCCTGGGCGGCGCTCGCGGCCGTTCTCATCGTGGGATTCTACATCTTGACGCTCGCCATCGCCGCTGCCTGCGTGTACCTCCCCTATCTGATGCTGACCGCGCAAAACGGCGCTGGCCTTCAGGTGATCGTATTGTTCCTGGCCGGCGTGGTTATTGCCGGCACGATTTTATGGTCCCTCATTCCGCGTCGCGAAAAGTTCATGCCGTCTGGCCCCCGTCTGGAAGCCGCTCGGCACCCGCGCCTGTTTGCTGAAATCGAACGCCTCGCGACCAGCTTGAATGAACCCCCGCCACAAGAGGTATATCTGATTCCTGACGTCAACGCTTGGGTGTCTGAGGCGAAGGGACGGGAACACCGCATCATGGGGTTGGGATTGCCCCTCCTTCAGATCCTGACGGTTTCCCGATTCCGCGCCGTCTTGGCTCACGAATTCGCGCACTATTACGGTGGTGACACCCGCCTGGGCCCCTGGGTCTATAAGACCCGCGCCGCCATGGTGCGGACGCTGCAAGGATTGGGCCGTCCGTCCGCCGTGCTGAATGTGGTGACAAGATTCGCACTCGCGCGCCTGGCGCACATCGTAGTCACGCGTGTGATTGTTGCTTATTGGAATCTGTTCCTTCGAATTACCCAATTGATTTCGCGACGCCAAGAGTTGCGCGCCGACGAATTGGCCTGTTCGGTGGCAGGTTCTCGGGCCCTGATCGAGGGCCTTCAGGATATTCACCGGGGCGCCGTTGGCGTGTCCGCATACTGGGGCGAATTGAGCCAAATTATTGCGGCAGGATACCGCCCGCCCATTGCCGAAGGGTTCGCGCGCTTCATGGCGGCCGGGAACGTTCGGGAGGCGGTGGGGGCGCAACTCGTGAAAGAGCTCGCGCACCCTCAAACACGGCCGTTTGACAGCCATCCTCCACTGCGCGACCGCCTGGAGGCCGCAGGCCGCCTGCCCGCCGGAAATGAACCCCAGGACGATCATCCGGCAATCGGTCTGATTGAGGACGTGGCCAGCCTCGAGGCCCAGTTGCTGCAAAGGCTGAGCCCCAAACAGAACGTCGGAGGCCTGAAACTGGCGCAATGGGAAGACATTGGTCAGACGGTTTTTGTACCCGGATGGCGAAAGTACGTTGAAGAATATGCGGAACTCCTGGCGGGTGTGACCGCGGGGTCGCTGCCCGAAAAGGTCAAGGGCGTTTCTGAAATGGGCTCTCACATTCATGACCCCAAAGGCATGCTCTTGACCCGAGAGCAGCGTGCCCGCCGCGCGGCCGACTTGCTGGCTGCGGGTCTCTGCCTGGCTCTCATTGGCAGCGGCTGGGAACTACACGCTCAACCGGGCGAGTTCTACCTCCAGCGCGGCACGGAGCGGCTCCACCCATTTCATGTGGTCCGTGAGTTGGCGGCGACGAAACTGACGGGGCAAGCGTGGCTCGAACGCGCCCAAGCTCTCCACATCGAGCACCTTTGCCTGAGCCCAAACCAGGTTCCGAATGTTCCCAAGGGCCTTACAGCCTAACAGGCCCGCACAACGCGTGCTGTGGTATACTCCCACTTAAATAGGGTTTCAGGTGAAATATGTCGAATTGGCAGCCGGCCCCTTACAAAGACTATCAATGGATTGTCGCCGACCCGCAGCTCTTGGGTGGAAGACTGGCGATTCGCGGCACCCGGTTGTCGGTTTCTCTGATTCTCGAATGCCTCGCTGCCGGGATGACTTTGCAGGACATCGACGAAGCTTTTGACCGGGCCTTCCCGCCCGAGGCGTTGCCCGAGGTCCTCAAGGTCGCTGCCGAGGTTACCAATTCCGTCCATGTGGCTGCTTGACGCGAACGTGGACGTGCACCTGGCCGCGATCTTTAGAGAGCACGTAGCCACGGTCAGTGCTTTCCTGACCGTGGGCACTTCTCTTGCCCATCGCCAACCCTCCGGCCTGTTGTTCGTATCCTTTCGAACCTTGGGTTGGTGCATATATTCCAAGAAGAACCCACGGTCAGGAAAGCACTGACCGTGGCTACAAGCTCGCTACGCTTGCTTGTCGGTAGTATGCTCCCCGTTGCCTTGCGCTTTGTGTACGCCGATCAACTCTCGAAATTGCCGTTCGATCTTTGCCCGGATTGCAGGGAAGCGTTCGCCAAAATGTAATGCTGCCTCCGCCCACTTTTTCTCGCTGTCGGCCTTACCCCGTGGGTATGCGCCAGTCGCAACATAGACATTCACAAACTTTTGAATGGCCGCATCAATATCCATGCAGAGTCCGTCATCAAAGTAGATTCGGTTCTCATTGAAGTACACAGCAAACTCGCGAACGCATTTCAGTGCATCCTCTGGCTCGATGCCAGGCTGATCCCTAGTGAGGTACGCATCAAAGGTCTCATGGGCACGAACGAGCCTCTTGTAAAGTTCTGCTATCGCCTCAGCCCGAGTCTGATGGAGTCGAGCGAATCGCGTTTCGTGTTCAGAGGCGGCAATCCTCAAGTCATTCCGCAGCCTTTCAATCTCGATGTCGTGCTTCGCGCTGAGATCGGCCTTGAACTTTTCAAGGTCGCGTGACAAGACCTGTTGGAATACCTGACGGAGAAAATACCCTACAACAAGAACGACGACGCCGGTCGTGCCAACCGTTTTGGCTATTTCTGTCCAGTCCAAGCTCTCACCTCTCAACCGCGGTCGCGGGCTGGCGCAAACCTGTCTTGTAAGGTCTGCGGGCGGTCCCCAATTACCAATGAAAACCCGCGGACCTATCAAACAGGTCGCGCTGTGCTTGCTTACCGAACCTTCGCATATGACTTCCCTTTCCCGAGATTGCAATCCTGGCAGAGGGTTTGAAGGTTTTCCATGACCGTCTTTCCGCCGTCGGCATGAGGTGAGATGCGATCGACGTGGAGTTCGACGGTCAGATCATTGGCAGGGCTGCGTCCGCAAGCAACACACCGGAACCTATCCCTGACTATAACCTTCCATCTCAGTCGCGGAGGCACTTCGTGGCGATCTTCGGGTGCCGGCTGGATCCTCATCGGTTTCTCTGCTTGCGGCTCCGGGCACGCTTGGGGCTCAGGTGGCTCGTCGGCGTTCGCCCATTCTACAAACGCCTTTAGAGCCTTGCGCCAGGTTCCCCACCGCACAACATAGGCCTTTGGTCCAACCACCGAAGGCGGCAGCGTCATTTCCCTATGCGTGGGTTGTCTCCCGTAGTGGGTCCAAACATTCACAAGGTTCTCGAAACACTCTCCGTCGGAGTAGCGCCGCCCCATTCTGGAAGAGCCAATCCCTGCTTCCTTCAAAGCCTTCGCCCAGCTTCCGAATCTATTCCGAATGGCGTGGGAGCTTGCCAAGGTCGAATGCCTGTTAAAATCGTCTGCGGTCAGAACAGGCGTGTTGACCAACGCCTGCACTCGGTTCATCTCCAGGATGAGGTCATCATCGCTCATGTTTCTGGCGTACTGCGCTTTCTTCTTCTCCCATCCAGGGTGGTCAAGGGAAAGGTGGGATATCCCTGCCGCCTTCAAGGCTCGTCCCCAGCCACCGAATCTTTTTTCAAAAGTGCTTACTGACACCCTCTTTGAAAACTGTTCGAACACCGCCCTTGTCAACGGCCCGCTCGGTATAAGAGAAGCGACTCTTCTGAGCTCAGCCAGCAAGGCTTCGTCAGTGTATGAGTCTAGGAATGTGATATCAAAACGATCCATATGCAACAGACCTTGTTTCCGAGGTAGTTAACCACCCGATCAATTAATCGCCAATTCGTTCGACCGCCAGCGCCACGGCGTTTCCGCCACCTAAACAAAGCGTGGCCACGCCGCGCTTGGCGTTGCGCCGGGCCATTTCGTACAGCAGGGTGACGAGGACGCGCGCTCCGGAGGCTCCGATGGGGTGGCCTAGCGCCACGGCGCCGCCATTCACATTGGTCTTTGCCGGGTCGAGGCCCAATTCTTGTATCACGGCGATGGCTTGGACGGAGAATGCCTCATTCAACTCGTAAAGGTCCACGTCTTCGGTTTTCCAGTCAACCTTCTCGAGTAACATGCGCACGGCATCGACGGGGGCCATCATCACCCATTTGGGCTCGACGCCGCTCACGGCTTGGCCCACAATTCGAGCCAGGGGCGTCTTCCCCAACTCGCGGGCTTTTTCGAGCGAGGTCACCACCAGCGCCGCCGCACCGTCGTTGGTGCCCGGAGCGTTCCCGGCGGTGACCGTGCCATCCGGCTTGAAGGCGGGACGGAGCTTGGCGAGCGCTTCGAGCGAGGTGTCCGCGCGCGGGGATTCGTCGGTCGAGAACTGGATGGGATCACCTTTCTTCTGCTTGATGGCGATGGGCACGATCTCGTCCTGGAAGCGGCCGTTCTTGATGGCGTCGATGGCGCGGCGATGGCTCTCCACGGCGTAAGCATCCTGGCGTTGACGGGTGATGCCGTACTTTTCCGCCACCAACTCGCCCGTCATCCCCATGTGGAAGTCCTCGTAGGCATCCCACAGGCCGTCGGTGATCATGGAGTCGAGCACTTTGCCGTGCCCGAGGCGCATCCCCGCGCGGGCCTGGGGCAGCAGGTACGGGCAGTTGGTCATCGATTCCATCCCGCCCGCCACCACGATCTCCGAATTGCCGGTTTGGATGGCCTGCGCCGCCAGTGCCACGGCCTTGAGGCCCGAACCGCAAACTTTGTTGATGGTCATGGCGGCGACGCGATTTGCCAGGCCGCCCTTCAGGCCCGCCTGCCGCGCGGGATTCTGGCCGAGGCCTGCCGGCACGACGTTGCCCATGATGATTTCATCGACTTGCGCCGGATCGACCCCCGCCCGGCGCACCGCCTCGCGGACGACGAACGCACCCAAATCCACCGCGGAAAAAGGTGTAAGCGAACCTTGGAATTTACCGATGGCAGTTCGGCAAGCTGAAATGATGACGGTTTCTTTCATGGGGGGGCCTCTCGCTCTGTGAATGTAGGGGTACGGCTTGCCGTACCCTCTGAATTCTTGTCGCGCGACCGAGCCGGGAGGGTACGGCAAGCCGTACCCCTACATCAATCGAAGGTTGGGAAAATCCTTATTGAACCGACGGGCGTCGAGAGTAAACAGGCGGTCAGCGTGCAAAGAGGCATGCGCCCCGATGACAAAATCCACCAACAGCCGCTTGGCCTCACCGCCACCGGATTTTCGTCTTCGGTGAGCGTAATGGACGAACCGCTGGGCCGCATCGCGCCACACGGGCGCGTCAATTAGAAAATCAACCTCCACCCGCGTGTGAGCAAGAAATCGCTCTAAGTATTCGGCGGTCATATTCGGGTACGCCCTGAGCTCAACGTAGACCGGGGCGCAAATCACCAGCGCTCCTTCATTTGCAGCTTGTGCCAACGTGCCGGCAATCTGAACGGAGGAGGCGCTGCCAGACCAAATTGCCGAGATGATATTGGTATCGAGGGCGGTTCTCACAGCTCGCGTCACTCCTCGTCGCGCATGGAACGAACCCATTCATTAATCTCTTTTATGCCGCCCGGAAACGCTGGCACGGCTCCGATGTATTTCTCAAAGGGATTCCCTGCGCGCCGAGCCGGACGGATCACCGTGTCATTGCCTCGAACGACGAACTCCACCCGGTCACCCACCCTCAACCCCAGTCGGGTTCGAATCCTCTTGGGAACCGTGACTTGCCCTTTAGTGCTTAGCACACTGGAATCTGCCATTTCCTTACCCTCCATCCCTACCGTAAGGGTATCAATCCCTACATTGCGGGTCAAACCTTTTGCGTTTGAGCTGAGGGCCGGCCACCCTTGGGAAGACAGTCGGGCGGCACGGGTGCCCCGCCCGTGTCGGGTCATGGCCAGGATGGCCATGCCACATCGGCGGCACAAAGCTTCATCTTCTACTCACATTCCTGTAACAAATCTGACTTAGTTTGAAGGTCCGCAGGCACACTCTACAAAGCTCATTGAAGGGGCGGCTCTGTCAAAAGAGGCAGCGGGTGGCTGAACCGAAGTTGAAGATTTGACAGCAGTTGCAAGGAGAGCAGGTTCCTTCCAAACGGAGGAGCCCGCTACTCGTATGGGGCTCACGGGCCGAAGGAGAACGCAATATGGCGACAGGCGTATCGGTACTTGACGCGAAGTTGACACGCGGGGCAGGAAAGTCGGCGAAAATCGGGATGGCGGTCTTTGGCGTGGCCCTCATTGTCGGATTCATCTACGCGGCTGTGCGCTTGGCATCCGACCTCTCGGAGGTTCATTCCGCAAGTGTGCTGCCCTTCGTGTTGCTGGGGATCGCGCTGCTGGTGGCCCTGGGCTTCGAGTTCGTAAATGGCTTTCATGACACGGCGAACGCCGTCGCCACGGTAATCTATACGCATTCGCTGGAGCCTCACATTGCCGTGGTGTGGTCAGGCGCGTGCAACTTCCTGGGCGTGCTGGTATCGAGCGGCGCCGTTGCTTTCGGAATCGTTTCACTACTGCCCGTCGAACTCATTCTTCAGGTCGGCAGCAAAGCCGGATTTTCGATGGTCTTCGCGCTGCTGATTGCCGCCATCATCTGGAATATTGGAACCTGGTGGTTCGGGTTGCCCGCGTCCAGCACGCACACGATGGTGGGCTCGATCATCGGGGTGGGCATTGCCAACCAGTTGATGTCGGTAAAGACTGGAACGAGCGGAGTGGACTGGAGTCAAGCGTCGACGATCGGGAAGTCCCTGCTGCTTTCGCCGCTGGTGGGCTTTGTCTGCGCGGCCGGCCTGCTGCTATTATGCAAGGCGCTGATCCCAAACAAGCAACTGTATGAGGCACCGAAGGGGGCCGAGCCACCTCCGTTCTGGATTCGCGCCCTGCTGGTTCTGACTTGCACGGGCGTTAGCTTCGCCCACGGCTCCAACGACGGCCAGAAGGGCATGGGGTTGATCATGCTGATTCTCATCGGCACCGTGCCTACCGCCTATGCGCTGAACCATGCCGTGAGGGCGAAAGAAACCCAGGACTTTGTTGCCGTTTCGGCGCAGACGGCGGAGACGCTGGGGCGCTATGTGTCGCCGGACGCCGTCATCGGTGACTCGCGCGATGAAGTGACAGATTACATTCGCACGAAGAATTTCACGCCGAACACCATGCTGGCGATGCGGGAGCTGGTGAATGGGATTGGCACCGAAATGGCGATGTATAAAGAACTGAGGGCAGTACCGCAGGACCAGGTTCGCAACTTCCGGAATGACATGTACGTGGTCAGTGAAGCGTTACGCCTGATGCAGAAGTCGGGTAAGCCACAGTTTACGGCGGCGGATACGGCCGTGCTGAAAAACTACAAGACGCATATCGATAATGCCACAAAGTTCATTCCCAGTTGGGTGAAAGTGGCCGTGGCGCTGGCGCTGGGGTTGGGCACCATGATCGGGTGGAAGCGGATTGTGGTGACGGTGGGCGAGAAAATCGGAAAAGATCATTTGACCTACGGGCAGGGCGCAGCAGCAGAAATTACCGCGATGTTTACCATTGGCCTCGCCGATTGGTTCGGTATGCCGGTGAGTACCACCCACGTGCTTTCGTCGGGCGTAGCCGGAACCATGGCCGCCAACCACTCCGGACTCCAATGGAGCACCGTACGAAATCTCGCCATGGCGTGGGTGCTGACCCTTCCTGCTTCCATTGTTTTGGCCGCTTCACTCTTTTGGGTCTTTCGTCAAATAGGTATCTAACGCGGGGAGCGGTACGGCAAACCAGGTGGCTTCTAAAGGACTCAAAGAAGTTGGCACTTCGCGTTGTCGAGGAGAAGACGTCAATGCTTCCCCCAAGAGTAATTGTTTCGCCAGTTGATTTCAGCGTGCACGCGGACGATGCGCTGAATACAGCCGCGGACCTGGCATTGCGTTTCGGTTCGGAGCTTTGCCTTGTCCATGTGGTGCCTGCCCTGCCGAAGCTGCCTCCCGAGGTGTCGATCTTCAAAGAGGCTGATTACGAGCAGGCGCTGCACTCGGATGCCGAGAAGCATCTCGCCCAGATGGTCCGGGAAATTGCCCAGCGCGGCATCACGGCCAATTATGCGGTCGGAACGGCGAACGATACGAGCATGGAAATCCTTCGAATCGCCGAGCACCACCACGCGGACCTGATCGTGATCGCTACCCACGGGATGACCGGGTGGCACCACCTGGCTTTTGGTTCGGTGGCCGAAAAGGTTGTGCGGCTGGCCACGGTTCCGGTGTTGCTGCTGCGGGCGCGACCCGAGGGCAAGGCGGGCGACACATCCACTACCTGAAATTCCCTCGGGGTGGCGTGCTCAGCCTCGAGCGGCTGACCAGATTGGACTCAACAAACGCGTTCCGTCGCCGCTAACAGAGGGGCTGATTCCAGCGCACTGGCCCACCTTTCTGAGAGCGCGTCCCATACCCTCGTTTCCTCTCACGTCTCGATTTGCCATTCAGGCGGATAACCTCCAAGGCCGGGGCGGCGGTCACGGTTTTCATTCGTCACCATGCCCTGTCGCGGTTTTTTGGTGGCTTGGCTGGTAAGGGCCGGGTAGAATGAGGCTCTTGCTTTGTCGAAAGACCAATTACCCGCGACGCGATGACGGAAATGTAGCGGTCAAAGCGGACATCGAGGAGGACACATTGATACCTGCAATTATCGAGCGGAAACACGCGCTAATGATCCTGATGGCGCTCTTGCTGATCCTCCCATTCACCTCGGCCGCCCAACAGCCGGCGGCGGATGCGAAGTCTGCCCCGGCGGCCTCCCAGCCCCCAAGCAGCCAACTCCCCAAGATATGGCACATCGATGCTGCGCATAAGGACTTCCGCGTGGAGGTTAAGGGTGATGTATTCCACGCGGAATGGGTGAACCTTCCTGCCGAGGCAGTTAAACAGGGAGCGTACATCCGGACCACGTGCCGCCGGTCAGGAACAAAGTGGGTGGGTACCTCAAGTGTCCTCCAGGAATTCGCCGACCCTAAAGCTCCCGCCGGGAAGGAAATCAAGAAGATGTGTCATCTCACCGTAAGATTTGAGGTGGACTCGATAACGCCGGAGAAAATCACGTACCACTCGGAGGTTCTGAGAGATTGGGACTATTCCAAGTGCCAAATTCTGAAAAGCGCCTGGGAGGAGTTTGCCTGGATTCCGAAGAAATGAGTTGTGGCGCTGAGCTTTAGCCCAGCCGATGCCGACAAAACATGAATTGAAGGAGTCAGACGGATCTTTCCTGCGGTAATTGATTGAAGTCTTTGTATGCGAGAGGGTTAACGGAGTTTGTGCGACATATTGTAGTCATGTAACTGAAAGAGTTTCCTTGACATGGCAGGTGTATGGTGATATGC
>Ga0326728_10003630_pt1 | contig 47283 bp, 38 predicted proteins | sample MB3enrmetagenome_FD_207602 | JGI IMG/M metagenome (GOLD analysis project Ga0326728, IMG submission 207602) | Lab enriched peat soil microbial communities from McLean, Ithaca, NY, United States - MB31MN | ecosystem: Environmental > Terrestrial > Soil > Wetlands > Peat | place: USA: New York...
GAGTTAAGGGATATTTGATGCCATTGGCCAAGAAATACGGTGACCGTGCGGCGACTTCATGTCCATCAGGTTTGAATAACCGCGAACCTGGGAACTTAATGAAAACAAAGGATCGAAGGAGGCGGTTTCAAAAAAACGAACCTGAGAACATACTGATAACAAGCCAGTTACCGAAAACCGCGGGGAAACCGAATGGGGGTGACAAATTGTCCGGTCAGGCGGAGCGTGGCGTGGGGAGAAAACGCTTATCCTTAACGATGAGGACAGCGCCGGCCGGGCTAAAGCCCGGCGCCACGGAGGCTATATTCAATGCTTGATTATTATGTCAATTAGTATTACTATATGTTAAGACAAGACGGCACGACGATGGCCTTTCCAGCGCTCGGGCTTCAAACACTTGACAACGGTCCCGCCTCGCGGATCCAAAATCACCCATCACCAATCGCCAATCACCCATCAAGAGTTCTGCCCTTCCACCAGTTGTTTGGCGCGTTGCGCGGCGCGGACCACGGCTTTGATCAGGGTAACGCGCAGGCCGCCTTCCTCGAGTTCGATCAGACCATCGATGGTGCAGCCCGCGGGCGTGGTCACGATGTCTTTCAGCTTGGCGGGATGTTCGCCGGTGTGCAGAACCATCGCCGAGGCGCCCAGCAAGGTTTGCGCGGAAAGCTCGGTGGAAAGCTCGCGCGGCAGACCCAGCTTCACGCCGCCTTCGGCCAGCGATTCGATTATCAGGTAAACGTAAGCGGGGCCGGAGGCGGAAAGGCCGGTGATGGCGTCCATGTGCTTCTCGTCCACGACCGCGGTGCGGCCCATGGAGCTGAAGATTTCGCGCGCCAGGGCCACGTCGTCGGGCGTGGCATGAGTGCCCGCCGCCAGCGACGTCATGCCCTGGCGGATCAGGCACGGCGTATTGGGCATGGCGCGCACCACGTGAGCCGGGTGGCCCAGTTCGCGCTCGATGAGCGCCGTGGTGACCGACGCCGCGGCGGAGATGATCACCGCGTCCTTGCGCAATACCTTGCTCACCTCGTGGAGAAATCCTTTCACCTGCTGGGGTTTCAAAACAATTAATACCAAATCAGCGCCCTTAACGGCTTGGGCGTTATGGGTGTGAGCTTTCACGCCGTATTTCTCGGCAAGAAAATCGGCGCGCGGCTGGTGCGCCACGGTCACTTCCACGCGCTCGACGGGGATGAACTGCGAACCCAACATGCCGGAAAGCAGGCCCTCGCCCAGCTTTCCACAGCCGATCAGCGCCAGCTTTTTTACCCGGCTCTCGAAATCGCGCGCGCCGTGCGCATCCTTGTGGTCAGTGGTTTTCATGGTCGTCCTCAGGGAATTAAGAAAGCTGACAGCCGACAGCTCACAGCCAACAGTTACCCGCGCCTGCAAGCTGTAAGCTGTGAGCTGTTAGCTGTGGGCTGCCTGCGCCTCTACTGCCTTGCCGCCGCCTGCTCTGCCGTGACTTCTTTCTTGGAGGTGGAGATCCACGGCATCATCTTGCGCAGCTCGCTTCCTACTTTTTCGATGAGGTGGGCGGAAGCCTTGGCGCGCATTTCCAAAAAGCGCTGGCGGCCCTTGGCGTTTTCATCCATCCATTCCTTGGCAAAGGAGCCGTCTTGAACGCCGGCCAGGACTTGCTTCATGGTCTCGCGCACGTGCGCGTCGATCACCTCGGGCCCGCGCGTGTAATCACCGTATTCCGCCGTGTCGCTCACCGAGTAGCGCATGTACTTGATGCCGCCCTGGTAGATGAGATCGACGATCAGCTTCAGCTCGTGGAGACATTCGAAATAGGCGATCTCGGGCTGGTAGCCGGCCTCGACCAGCGTCTCAAACGCCGTGGTGATGAGGGCCGAGACTCCGCCGCACAGCACCGTCTGCTCGCCGAAAAGGTCCGTCTCCGTTTCTTCCTTAAACGTGGTGCGAATCACGCCCGCTTTGAGCGAGCCGATACCCTTGGCGTACGCCAGGCCGATCGCCTCAGCGTGGCCGGAGGCGTCCTGTTCGATGGCCAAAAGGGAGGGCACGCCCACGCCCTCCGTAAAGAGCTCGCGCAGGCGATGGCCAGGGCACTTGGGCGCGATCATGATGACATCCACGGTGGGCGGAGGAACGATGAACTTGTAGTGAATATTGAACCCGTGGGCAAACACCAGGGTCTTGCCAGGGCCAAGGTGCGGGGCGATCGCCTCCTGGTACACTTGCGCCTGAATGGGATCGGGGATGAGAATGACGATCAGGTCGGCGCGCCGGGCGGCTTCCGACGCATCATAGACTTCAAAGCCCGCGTCTTTTGCCTTGGTGCGCGGGGGATCGCCCAGGCGCTCGGCCACGATCACCTTCACACCACTATCGCGCAGATTCAACGCGTGCGCGTGCCCCTGGCTGCCATAGCCGATAATGGCCACGGTCTTCCCCGCCAGATTTTTCAGGTCGCCATCTTTCTCGTAATAAACTTTAGCCATAGCTCTCGAATCCTTTTCGTTTAGTGAATTTGGAAAGCGGAATTATATACCAAGTGCAGGAGTCAGAAGTCGGGAGTCAGAATCGAAACTCGAAACTGGAAACTTGAAATTCGATGCCGGCTGGCGAGTTTCGAGTTTCCAGTTTCGAGTTTCGTTCGTTCCCGACTCCTGACTTCTGGTTCCCGGCTCCTGTTCTGTCACGCTTGCGCGCCCGCCATCACCGGGCTGGGCGCGGTCCGGGTGGATTTGACACAGGCGAAGGGAAGGAATTCCGGCAGACCAAAAGTGGGCGCGGCGGGCCGTCGGCGGCTTTCCACGGGAACCTCGAGTAGGTATTTCCCGTGACTGGCGAAAATCAATTTTGACCCCGGAAAAGTATTGAGGACTTCGGCCACCCGCGAGGTGTCCGCATCGGCGTCGATGAACACAAAGGAAGCGTCAGCGGAGGTCTGATGTTGGTAATACGAAACGCGCTCCACGCCTTCCGTTCGGCGCAGGAAATTGAAGAGATGATCGATGGCCGACTCGGCCGAGTCGAGCACCGCCATCATGGAGAAGCCATGGGGCCGCGCCGCCATCGCCAGGGTGGTAATCTTCAATCCCTTGCGGCGAAAAACGTTCATGAGCCGGCAAGTTACAACCAGGTCCTGCTCGGTTTCAAGCGTGATAAGCCACTGCATGGAGAACTCCATCAGAAAAGCTAGGTGTCAGGTGCCAGGTGTCAGGTGTCAGGTAAAAGACGAAACTCGAAAACCGAAATTCGAAAACTCGCTAGCCAGATGCGAAATCGCGCGGCTCGAATTTCGAGTTTCGAGTTTCGACTCTGACACCTGGTACCTGACACCTGGCACCTTCTCAGACTGCCCACAGGTCGTCCAATACTTCTTCTTCCACTTGCACGCGTGGCGGTTCCACCACCATCTCTGCCAGTGCGGCTCCCGGAGGAACGATGGGATAGACGTTCTCCGCCGGGTCCACCCAAACGTCGAGCAAGCGCGGCTCGCGATCGCTCAAGAAATCCTCGATGGCGTCCGGCACGTCGGTGCGGTGCTCGACGCGCGCGCCGCGGATGCCATAAGCATCGGCAAGCTTCACGAAGTCCGGCGCAAAGTCGAGGTCAATGTCGCAGTAGCGCTTTTCAAAGAAAATTTCCTGCCACTGGCGCACCATACCCAGGGCGCGATTATTGATGATGGCAATCTTCACGGGCACGCGGTATTGCACCACCGTCGCCAGGTCGTTCAGCGTCATCTGGAATCCACCGTCGCCGACGATGGCAATCACCTGGCGGTCCGGGAAAGCCATCTGCGCGCCCATGGCCGCGGGGAACCCATAGCCCATCGAGCCCAGTCCGCTGGAAGAGAGCCAAGTGCGCGGCCGCGTGAAGTTGTAGAACTGCGCGGTCCACATCTGGTGCTGGCCCACGTCCACGGAAATGATGGCGTCTTCAGCGGCGTGTTGGTTGATGGATTCAATCACCATCTGGGGCTTCACCGTGTTCGCGTACCGGTCGTAGGTGAGGGGATGCTCGCCGCGCCAGGATTCGATGCGCTGGAGCCACCGCTGGCGCTCGAGCGTGGGCGCCGCCTGGCGGCGCTTCAAAACATCGATCAAAGCCTTGAGGGCTTCCCGCGCATCGCCCACCACGGGCAAGTCCACCGGCACGTTCTTGTTGACCTCGGAGGGATCAACGTCAAATTGAATTTTCCTGGCGCCCGTGGCGAATCCGTTCAAGCGGCCGGTCACCCGGTCATCAAACCGCGCCCCGATGGCCACCAGGAGGTCGCAGTTGCAGATCGCCATATTGGTGGCGTACGAGCCGTGCATGCCCAGCATCCCCAGCGACAGCGGATGGTGGGAAGGGAAAGCGCCCAGCCCCATCAAGGTTGTGGTGACCGGGATATGAGTCAGCTCCGCCAGTTCGCGCAGTTCCTGCCAGGCGTCGGACGCAATCGCTCCGCCACCCACATAGAAAACCGCGCGGCGGCTTTCCAGGATCATGTCGGCGGCGCGCTCGATGTCGGCATCCACAAACTCGCGCAGGCGCTCCGGCCGCGTCGCGCCCAGCGTGGACGGGTAGACCGGCTCGGCCGTTTCCATGAGCACGTTCTTGGGGAGGTCCACCAGCACCGGCCCCGGCCGTCCGGAGACCGCCGACCGGAATGCGCGGTCGATGATCCTTGGAATGTCCGCCGCCGAACGAACGGCAAATGACTGCTTGGTGGAGGGAAGGCTGATCCCGATGGTGTCTGCTTCCTGAAAGCCATCCTTCCCAATCAACGCCGCCGGGACTTGGCCCGTCAGGGCGACAACGGGAATGGAATCCATCATCGCCGAGGTCAAACCGGTGATCAGGTTGGTGGCGCCAGGGCCGGAAGTTCCCAAGCAGACCCCGGGCTTGCCGGTCACGCGCGCGTAGCCGTCGGCAGCGAAAGCCGCGGCCTGCTCGTGCCGCACAAGCAGGTGGCGAATGCCCGCACTGTAGAGGGCATCGTATAGGGGAAGAACCGCGCCCCCCGGGAGGCCAAAAAACACGTCCACCTTCTGGCGCTTCAGGCTTTCGAGCAGGATTTCGGAACCAGAAACAAGCTTACCCATAATTTCACTCGCAATTACCGGCTGGGCCCTAGTACCGACCAGTCGGTAGGTAAAAGTACCATGGACAACTTCCCTCGTCAACCCCTTTTTCGGAGTGGGCGTAGCGCAGACCTCCGGGGTTGAGGTCTGCGGGCCTTGCCAGGCGAAAACTACAAACCTCAACCAAAGGGAGCTGTCATCGGACATGGAATCGCGAGTCTAAGGAAGAACCGCGGACCTCTACCTCGCAGGTCCGCGCTACGCTTGCTACTTAGCGCAGCAAATCCTCCAGCCGGACGGCCTGATCGGTTTTTTCGTCGCGGTACTTGATGATGACCGGGGTGTAGAGGGAGATTCCCAATTCCTTGCCTCGACCCTTGGTGACGGCGCGCGCACCGGGGACCACTACCGCGCCCTCGGGAATCCGCAGCGGAGCGTCACCCTCGCGGCGATGAACCGTGTCGCGCACCAGGTCGTAGACGGGCGTGGAGCCGGTGATGATGGTTCCGGCGGCGAGCACGGCGCCTTTGCCCACCATCGTGCCCTCGTACACGCCGCAGTTGCCGCCCACCAGCGCTTCGTCCTCGATGATCACGGGCAGCGCGCCAATCGGTTCCAGCACGCCGCCGATTTGCGCTGCGGCGCTGATGTGAACACGCTTGCCGACTTGCGCGCACGAACCCACCAGCGCGTGCGAGTCGATCATGGTCCCTTCGTCAACATAGGCACCCACGTTGACATACATCGGCGGCATGCAGGTCACGTTTTTCCCAATGTAGCAGCCATCACGAATCGAGGAGCCACCAGGCACCACGCGGATGTTCTGGTCATCGGGGAGTTGCTTCAAGGGATAAGTGTGCTTGTCGCGGAACTGGAGGCCAAGTGGCGGCATGGACGCCACGCGCCCAATCCTGAACCCCAGCAGGATTCCTTTCTTGACCCAGCCATTCACGCGCCAGCCGGAAGGCGAACTCGCATCCGGCTCCGCCGCGCGAATGCGGCCCTCGTTCAGCGCGGCCTTGAATGCGTCAAAAGCAAGAAAGTATTCGTCGCCGAATTCCTTGGTCGCGCGCGCGTAGAGTTCTTCAATTTGGGTTTGCAGTTCCATGTTACATAGTTGATATGAGTCACAACCCCAGCACCAAGCGCATTCCGGCCTCGACTTCATGCATTACCGGCGTGGGTAAAATTCCAATCCGTTGGGTGAGCCGAGTTTTATTCACTGTGGCATCCTGAGATACGTTGATCACGGAATCCTTGGCCAGTCCGGTGTCCCTCTTGTGACAAAGGACGTTCCCAGGCGCGCCTGCCAAGCGCAGGTTGGAAGTGATGGTCAGCGCGATCACCGTCCGCAGACCGGCCTCGTTAAAATCATTGGTTTGAACCACCAACACCGGACGGCGATAACCTGGTTCAGAGCCTACTGGTTCCGCCAGGGATCCCCACCAAATCTCCCCGCTCCGAATCACCACTCCCCCCGGCCCAGCGCCGTCGCCTGCAATTGGGCAATCACAGGATCAAGGCTTGAATCCTCAGTCGCATAGACTGCGTTGAGGGCCTTCGTGATCTTGTGGGCGGGTTGGGGCTTGCAATCGATTGCCTTAGCCATCGTCGCCCGTTGCTTGCGACGCTTCGAGCGCGCAGTCAGTTTCTTTCCCTTTCCAAAGGTGTGCATAATACCTTGAGGGCACAGCAAGCTGCGCCCCCACACTTTTTGCGCCTGCTGCGATCGCTGAGCGGCCGGCACCTCTTCCCATTGGCGGACACACCGGCCCTTCGCTGACTAGCCGTGGAGGACAGACTCGCTCCAGGCCCGCACCCTTCGGAGGCAATCCAGCGCCCAAGCACGGTCCAACGGCTGCTCCATCTCCTCAGGTATCTCATCATAGCGGTAGGCCACGGCGAAGGGGGTTAAGCGGCGAACCTCATCGATCTCCCCTGGGTAGCTGATGCCATGTGCGGGGAGAAGATCGAGTAATTCCACCAAGTCGTGGGTTCTTCGGTAGTGAACTCCGCGTGCCGACAACACGGCTTTCAGCATCTTTTCGACCGCTTGCTGCACGTGAAATCCAATCACTTCGTCCGGAGCGGAAAGATCCGAAATGAGTTTCTGGACCGTCACTTCATCGAGCGATGCTTTCCGCATCAACAGCGCGCTATGCTCATGAGGCAGCATGAAAAACCCGCCCCTCCTGTGCAGCTTCGTAGAGGATGGTCCCAGGCGTGTCGCGCCATTCCTGGAAAGTTTTCGCGCTGACCACCAACAAATCGACGGGGACGCGCAACGGACGCAAGACATCTCGCAGGCGAACCATTTCCTCGCGCCGGGCGTGCACCTCCGGCTCGACGACAAGGAAGTCAAGATCACTTTCCGCTCCCGCCTCGCTTCGGACCTGGGATCCGAACAGGATAATGGTGGCTCCGGGCGCAGCCCCCCGAAGCAGGCTTACTGCGTGAGATATTGTCATTTCGTCAATCATCAGCCAGTCCTTAAACCTTCTGCGCCTGAAACAGCCCTTGCGCGGCCATCACCCTTTCCAGCTTGGCGCGGTTTTCGGGCTTCATGGGGACCATGGGCAGGCGGTAAACCTCTTCGATCATGCCCATCATGGCGAGGCCGGCTTTGACGGGTATGGGGTTGGTCTCCAGGAAGTTTGCCTGCATGAGCGGCAGAAGATAAAAGTGGAGTTTGCGCGCTTCGTCGTATTGGCCCTCCAGCAGCAAGTGGGTGAGCATGGTCATCTGCGCCGGAATCTGGTTTGAGGTCGTGCAGATGACGCCTTTCCCGCCGAGCGCCATGAGCGGATAGGTGAAAGTGTCGTCACCCGAGAGAACCCGGAAGCCGGACTGCACGGCGTTCAGCACTTCCATCTGCTGCACGATGCTTCCGGAAGCTTCCTTGATGGCGACGATGTTGGGGATCTGCGAAAGGCGCCCCACCGTGGCGGGCTCGATGTTCGAGGCCGTGCGCCCCGGAACATTGTAGAGGATCACGGGCAGGTCCGTGGATTCGGCAACGGCCTTGAAGTGCTGGTGCAGACCCTCCTGCGTCGGTTTGTTGTAATAGGGCGCAACCGAAAGGATGCCTTGCACACCCAATCCTTCGACTTCGGCTGCTAAGTCGCAAACCTTCCTGGTGTGGTTGCCGCCCACTCCCGCGATGATGGGAATCTTGCCACCCGCTTCCTCCATGACCACGCGAATCACTCCCAGATATTCGCCGTGCTCGAGCGTGGGGGTTTCGCCGGTGGTGCCGCAGGGGACAAGGAAATCGATCCCCTCGCGGAGCTGGAATTGCGTCAACCGCCGCAGCGCCGTTTCATCCACGGAACCGTCCCTCCGAAAGGGCGTGACGAGGGCCGTGCCGCACCCGCGAATTTCCAGGCTCATAGAACCTCCAAGTCGGGGGCAGGGTGCTAGGAACGAAACTGGAAACTCGAAATTCGAAACTCGAAATTCGCGATCCTGCCCACGAGTTTCGAATTTCGATTTTCGAGTTTCGTTATTTTCCTAGCCCCCAGCCCCCAATTCCAAGACCTCTGCGAAACTATAGAAACCCTTCTTGCCCACCACCCAGCGGGCCGCGTACAGTGCCCCTTCCGCAAACCCCTGCCGGCCGCGCGCCGTATGGCGCAGAACCACGGTGTCCGCCTCCGAGTCAAAACCCAACTCGTGTGTTCCCGGGATGTAACCGGCGCGCACACTGGAGACGGGAATATCGCGGTCCACGAAGTACGGTTGAATCTGCCGCGAGATTTCGACCGCCGTCCCGGAGGGCGCGTCCTTCTTCATTTTGTGATGAGACTCGGTGAGGAAGGGGTCGTACATGGGGAAGGGCGCAAAGATTTCCGCCGCCGCCCGCGCCAGCCGGTAGAACAAATTTACACCGATGGAAAAGTTCGCGGCGTACACCATGCCAACACCCGCCTGCTCAACCACCTTGCGAACTTCCGCCTGGTGCTTCTGCCAGCCGGTGGTGCCGACCACCAGATTCACTCCCAACGCCGCCACGCGGTGAACGTTTTCCACCACCGCGTCGGGCATGGTGAAGTCCACGCACACGTCGATGCCCTTGAACTTCTCGCGCGTGATGCCGCGGCTTTGCGCGTTGACGTCAACATCCATTACCAGACGCACTTCAAAGCCGCGCTGCGGGGCAAGCTGCGCCAGCGTTTTTCCCATTTTGCCGTAACCCAGTAGGGCGAGGTTTATCATTAATCCAAATACCCCTCCGACTTCATCAATTCCGCGTTGAGCAGGGCGGCGCCGGCGGCGCCGCGGATGGTATTGTGGCTCAGCGCGACGTATTTGAATTGCAGGACGGGGCACTCGCGCAGGCGGCCTACCACCGTGGCCATGCCGTGTTCGGCGTTCAGGTCGAACTTGGGCTGGGGCCGGTCCCGCTCCTCACGGACAATAATGGGATGCTTGGGGGCGGAAGGCAAGCTGCGCTCCTGGGGCAGCGAGCGATAGGCGCGCCAAGCCTCCACGATGTCAGCACGCGTGGTTTGGTTCTTGAGCGACACGGAAATGGTTTCCGTATGGCCGTCTTCCACCATCACCCGGTTGCAGTGAGCGCTCACGGTAAAGTCACCCATCTTCACGCGGCCGTCAATGAACTTGCCCAAAAGCTTGCGCGTTTCGCGTTCCACCTTTTCTTCTTCGCCGCCGATGAAGGGGACCACGTTGCCCATAATGTCGAGCGTGGGAATTCCCGGATAGCCGGCGCCGGAAACCGCCTGCATGCTGGTCATCAGCACCTTGTCGAGTCCAAAGGTCTTTTCCAATGGCGCGAGCGACATCACCAAACCCACCGTGGTGCAGTTGGGGTTGGTCACAATCATGCCCTTCCAGTTGCGCTGCTTGCGCTGATCGCGAACCAGCGCCAGATGGTCCGGATTGACGTCGGGAATCAGCAGCGGCACGTCCTGCTCCATGCGGAAATTTGAGGAGTTCGAAACCACCACGTGGCCGGCCTGCGCAAATTCCTTCTCCACCTCTCCCGCCACCTTGGAATCGAGCGAAGAGAACAGCAGTTGGGGAGCACCTCCCGGTTTGCACTCGAACACGGGAAGATCCCACGCGCTCTTCGGCAGCGGATCGCGCAAGCGCCAGTTGCAGGCCTCGCGGTAGGTTTTGCCCGCTGACCTCTCCGAGGCGGCGAGCCATTTGATTTCGAACCACGGGTGGTGCTCGAGCAAGCTCACAAAACGCTGCCCAACCATTCCGGTAGCTCCCAAAATACCAACTGCCAGTTTCTTCATGAATGACAACGGCGGATGGATTCCACCTTCTCCTTTCTTAAGAGCAGAGGTTAGGGGTTGGGGATTAGGGGTTAGGGCCACAGATTCGCGCCGAACTGTAATCCCTAACCGAGGTCCGCCCCAAACCCCAACCCCTGAACCCTAATCCCTAACCCCCAATCCCTAATCCCTGTTCTTCAGGTCGCGGACCAAACGGTAGTAGAGATCGGCGGCAGCCACCAGGTCCGCCTTGCGCACGCATTCCCGCTCGGTATGCGCCATGCTGATGGACCCGGGCCCCAGCAACAAGGGGCGTCCCCAGTTGGTCAGCGATGGCAAGTCGGTGGCAAACGCTACGACGTCCGTTTCAAAGCCTTCGAGTTTCTCCATGAGCAGCAATGGCGTGTCCCGCACGATATCCAGTTCGCAGCGGCCGTGAATAATTTCCGCAATCTCCCGCCGCAGGGGCTCGGAGTCCTCCACGATGCGGATCGAGATTTGTGCCACGGCTGCGTCGGGCACTACGTTGGCGGCGCGCCCGGCGGTGAGCACGCCGATGTTCATCGTCGAGGGCCCCAGCACGGGATTAGTGGGCAGGGGAATCTTGCGAAGATCCGCGAGCACGTCCAAAAGGCAGTCAATGGCATTCACGCCTAAGTGCGGGTAGGCGGAATGCGCCATCTTGCCGCGCGCGCGAATGTCAATCCGCAAGTTTCCCTTGCACCCGATCACCAGCTTGTTTTCCGTCGGCTCGCCATTGATGATGTAGCGCGAACCGCGCGGGTGCAGGTTGGCTTCGCGCGCGCCGTCGCTGACGGTTTCTTCACCCACCAGAAAAAGCAGGGCGAAATCCTCCACGCCATCTCTTTTGAGCCGTTCGGCGGCTGACACTTGCGCGGCCATGATGCCCTTGGCGTCACAGGAGCCGCGGCCGTAAATGTGGTCCGCTTCTTCGTGCGCCGGGAAAAAAGGCGGTACGGTATCCAGGTGCGTGCTCAGCACCACGTCCGGCTTCCCCCAAGCGGCGAACACATTCGAACGGTCACGCGACACGGGCATCAGTTCTGCCTGAAAACCCAGTTGGATGAGGTAGCCTTTTACAAATTCCGCGCAGGCCTTCTCATGACCGGTGACGGACGCCATGTTGACCAGGCTTTTGGTGAGTTCAAAAAGATCCATTGGAATTCCCGTCTGGACGCTCGTCGCGAGGCCTCTTCCCCTGCCCGTACGGCGACGATTTCGGATTTAACCGCAGCCTTATCACGTTAGCCCACTACCGAAAACAGCGTCAAGCGCAATCGGGTTGAGGTTGTGGGATCACCAAAAGCATTCGCAATCGACGCTTGAGAATGTTATACTCCAGGATAGATGTGAGGCAATTGGGCTCCCATGGAGGAGGCCATATGAACCGGAAATCCTGCGCCTTCCTTTGTTTCACCCTGATATTTCTGCTGGCATGCGCCTCGGTCTTCGCCCAGCGACGGGGAGGTGGTGGCGCCGCCCACGCGTACAGCTCCGAACACGCTGCGCCGGTTTACGGGGGCGGCGGGTGGTCCGGTGGTTACGGCCTTTACGGTTCGTCCAGTTCGCCTCTTGACGTTCCCCCCAGGTATTGGTGGGTCAGTCCTTATCCCAGCGAAAGTCCGTGCGCGACCGGCTGCAACCCCAACGCCGGTTACGAATGGGATAGCGTGGGAACGCTGATCCTCGATACAAACCCGCCTCAGGCGCGCGTCACCCTCGATGGGATTTACGCGGGGACAACCGACAAGCTCGGGCCTTTTCAGCTCCCCGTGGGCCAGCACACCCTGCACATTGAAGCCGCGGGCTTTGAACCTTCCGACATCATTGTCAAGTTTGACCAGCCCGGCGTGCAAAGCCTGAACGTCGAGCTGAAAGTCCTGACCGCATCTCCCAAACCGGCGCCACGATCCTAATCCTCTTTATTCGTTTCAGAATTGATGCACCTGGGAAGTGATTCGATATAACGTTGTAGCGGCGAGTTTACCTCGCCAGGTGGCGGCGTAAAGCCGCCTCTACATCCGCAGGAGGACTTATGCCACCCAAAGCTCAACCCGCGAACCGCCGGGGATTCTTGAAACTTGCCGGAGCCACAGCCCTCGCCAAGCCCGCATTGCGACGGGAAACCGCTTGGGGTGAAGGGCCGCCACCCGCTTCCACGGCCGGCCTGCCGCCCCTCAAGATTACCGACGTGCGGGTGATCGTCACCTGCCCGGACCGTAACTACGTGCTGGTGAAAATCCTGACCAGCGAACCGGGGCTTTACGGAGTGGGCGACGCCACGCTCAACGGGCGCGAACTGGCCGTGGCGACGACGCTGGAAAAGCACCTTGCGCCTTTGCTGATCGGCCGCGACCCGGAAGCTATCGAGGATGCCTGGCAGTACCTCTATCGCGGCCCTTACTGGCGGGGCGGCCCGGTGCAGATGACGGCGCTCGCCGGTGTCGACCTGGCGCTTTGGGACATCAAGGGTAAGCGCGCGGGCATGCCGGTCTATCAATTGCTGGGCGGACGCACGCGCCAGGGAGCGCTTGCTTACACTCACGCCTCCGGCAACGACCTTGCCGAGGTCGAAGACGCCGCGCGGCGCGCCCTGGAGCGCGGCTTCAAATGTGTTCGCGCCCAGGTAGCTATTCCGGGACTCGAGGGAACCTACGGCACGGCCGAAAAGAAAAAATCGGAAGAGATCGCGGGCCGCGTTCCCCAGCAGGCCGACCTGCCGCACACCGAAATCTTCGAGCCCGCGCCCTACCTGCGTACGGTGCCGAAGCTCTTCGAACACTTGCGCAAGGCCCTGGGAGATGAAGTCGAACTGCTCCACGACGTACACGAAAAGCTCGGGCCGGTGGAGGCGGCGCGCCTGGCCAAGGAGCTCGAGCCCTACCACCTGTTCTTTCTCGAAGACCCGTTGCGGCCGGAATACAAGGAGAGCTTCCGACTGATCCGCCAACACTCCACCACGCCTATCGCCATGGGCGAGCTGTTCAATACGCTATGGGATTGCGTGGACCTGATCAAAGAACAATTGATCGATTTTATTCGCTGCGACCTGGGGCATATCGGCGGCATCACCAACGCGCGCAAAGTGGCCGCGCTGGCCGAGGCTTTCCAGGTCAAGACCGCCTGGCACGGTCCGGGCGATATCGGTCCCGCGACGCACGCGGCCAATGTACACGTGGATATCTCCATCCCCAATTTTGGAATCCAGGAGATGGTCTTCTTCCCCGAGGTCACGCGAGAAGTCCTGCCCGGAGCGCCGGACTTCCAAGACGGCTATATGCTGGTTCGCGACACGCCCGGCCTGGGGACCGATGTGAACGAGGAATTGGCGCAGAAATATCCTTACAAACGCGCCTATTTGCCCACCGCGCGGCGCAAAGACGGAAGCGTGCAGGATTGGTAGGCAATTTTGCTCGAAGCATGGGCTGGAAAAAGATCAAGAACAAGTCAAAACGCAAAGTGCAAAATGCAAAAGTCAAAACTGCGTATTGGAAGGTCCAAGATTAGGAGGGAAGTTTTCCCCTAAGTGGGCGGCTTTTAGAAATGAAGGACAAGTCAAAACGCAAAGCGCAAGACCCAAAAGTCAAAACTACGGGCGGGTTGTAATCATGCAAAATAGTCGTGATCTGGAAGAGCGCTTGTTGGAGTATGGTGCCAGGATTATCAAACTCGTCGAGTCCCTGCCGAACACCCTGGTCGGTCGGCGGGTCGCGGACCAATTATTTCGCAGCGCTACATCAGCGGGAGCCAACTACGAAGAAGCGAGAGGGGCTGAGTCTCGTGAGGATTTCGTCCACAAAATGCAAATTGCTCTGAAGGAATTGCGCGAGTCCAATTACTGGCTTCGGCTTCTTGTCAGATCCGGAAAGGTCTCAGTCCAGCGTATGGCAGGCCTCCTGGATGAGTCCGTGCAGATCCGGGCGATGCTCTCAAAGTCCGTTGCCACCGCCAAAGGAAAGGCCTAAAAGGAAAATGCCAGTCCCTAGCTCACCAGCCACAAGTTCTGCTCTTTCTTCGAGGCGGGTGCCCTTCGACTTTTGCATTTTGCGTTTTGCGCTTTGCGTTTTGACTTTCCTTTCCATTCTAACTGCCAAAACGCTTGGCCCAGCTCAGGATCGCGGCAGAAACGCAGACGCTGCTCCGCCGGACGATCCTGTCCTGCGCTCCGTAGTCCATTTGCTGGCTGTGGGCCCGGCGAATCGAGACCAAAACCGCGAGTGCTCGGCGACGGGTTTCCTCATCAATGAAGACGGCTACCTGATTACCAATTGGCATGTGGTGGAAGCCGCAAAGCGTTGTTTGGAGGAAGCTCCGGGAGCAAAGATCTTGGCAAAATTGGCGGTCACCAGCCCTCGCACTGCCCAAGCGGTTCCATGTGATGTGGTGGCACTCGACGAACCCAACGACCTGGCATTGTTGAAGACTGAACGGCCGCTTGTTCCAAACCCCGGCGGGAGGCTTCCTTATGCGACGCTCGATCCCCGCGCCGTGGCGGTGGGGACAGCCGTGAGGGTCAGCGGCTATCCCGAATTTGCATGGCAACTGGTCACGCAAGCAGGCCACGTCACGTGGCGGGGCAGAACGGCGCTCGAAGAAATCGATGACCCCCTCCCTAACCCCAGTGATGCTTTGGGCGTGGATATCCATCTGCGTCCGGGAAACAGCGGCAGCCCAGTTTACCTCCCGGGTGGCGGAGCGATCGGGGTCGTTGACAAAAGAAATCCCGTGCAGCCCTCTCACTCTGTGGCCGTGGCGATTCACTACGCCATCGAACTCGCCCAACGCCATGGTGTGCGCTGGCACGGCGTCGATTGATATGTATTCGACCTTTTGTCCGTCTATCTTCTACCCCTTTAACTCACATTGACCCGGCAACCTATTAGAAGTAAAGTTAACAGCTTCGTTCAGAATGAATTCATCGCAAGCAAAGGAAATGGGAACGTCGGCGACGGGCCGGAGGGGTTCTTAACCAGGAGAAGCCAGGACATGGAATTCCTTGCAATCACTATGGCGAGAAGACGCAGCGCACGCCTCCCGGCTGTCCAGGCGTGGTGCGGGGGCGCGCTGCTCGCGAGCCTGCTGGTGCTGGGGGGGTGCACATCCAAGCCGGCGAAATCGGAAAGCATGATGATGGAGTTTCGCGTTCCCGTCACGGTGGCGAAGGCCACCGTGAAAAGTGTGCCGGTGCAAGCGGAAGCCATCGGCAACGTGGAAGCCTACTCCAATGTTTCGGTGCGCACCCAGATCGCCGGCGAAATTGAGCGCGCCTATTTTACCCAGGGGGAGAACGTCAAGAAGGACCAACTGCTCTTCACCTTGGATCGCCGCCCCTTCCAGACGACGCTGAACCAGCTTGAGGCCAACCTGGCGCACGACCAGGCGCAACTGGCCAACGCCCGCGCCCAGGCAGAGCGCAATGAAAAGCTCTTTCAGGCGGGCATTATCTCGAAAGACCAGTACGACACCTTCCGCACCACCGCGCAAGCGCAGGAAGCCACGGTGCGCGCGGGCCGAGCCGCCATCGAAAACGCCAAAGTGAATTTGAGCTACTGCTCCATCTACTCTCCCCTTGACGGCCGCACGGGCGCCTATCAAGTTTATCCCGGCAATATCGCCAAAGTGAATGATACGGTTTTGGTGGTCATCAATCAGGTACACCCCATCTATGTGACTTTCTCGGTGCCGGAGCAATACCTTGGCGAGGTGAGAGAATACCAGGCGCGGAGCCCGCTCACGGTCGAGGCCCGGGTTCCCAGCGACCCGCGGCCGCCGGTTTTGGGCCAGCTCGCCTTTATTGACAACGCGGTGGACACCGCCACGGGCACCATCAAGATGCGCGCCACATTCCCGAACTCCGATGATCGACTCTGGCCGGGGCAGTTTGTAAACGTCGTTATGCGGCTGACCGTCCAGTCCAACGCCACCGTGGTGCCGTCGCAGGCCGTGCAGACGGGCCAAATAGGTAAATACGTGTTCGTCGTAAAGCCCGATTCCAGCGCCGACCTGCGGCCGGTAGCGGCCGGCGAAACCGTGCAGGGCGAAACGGTGATCGAGAAAGGTGTCGCCCCCGGCGAAACCGTGGTGACCGACGGCCAGTTGCTGCTGGCGCCGGGATCCAAGGTGGAGATTAAGAAAGGTTCTTAAAAGAGGAATGATTCGACTTAGTATTCCAGAGTTGGCGGACCGCAACGCCGGTTGTAATTGGGTTTCCACTTTTGAATTTTGCGTTTTGCGTTTTGACTTTTGACTTGTTTTTCGCTTTGTTCGAGACAGGTAATTATGAACCTGGCAGAACTCTTTATCCGCCGGCCCGTCATGACGACGCTCGCCATGATGGCCATTCTGCTATTCGGCATCATTGCCTACCGGGAACTGCCGGTCAGCAATCTGCCCAATGTGGATTATCCCACCGTCGAGGTGAGCGCCGGACTGCCGGGCGCCAGTCCCGAGACCATGGCCTCCGCCGTGGCCACCCCGCTGGAGCGCGAGTTCTCCACCATTGCCGGCCTGGAGTCCATGACCTCCACGAGCGCCCAGGGAAGCACCCTCATCACCTTGCAGTTCAACCTGAGCCGCAATATTGACTCGGCGTCGCAGGATGTGCAGGCCGCCATTGCCCGCACCCAGGGCAGGCTTCCGCCCGACATGCCCTCGCCGCCCAACTATCAGAAAGTGAACCCGGCGGACCAGCCGATTCTCTTCATGGCCGTTTACTCCGACACCCTGGCGCCCGCCACGGTTGATGAGTACGCTGACACGCTCATGGCGGAGCGCATTTCCACGATCGCCGGCGTAGCGCAGGTGCAGTTGTACGGAGCGCAGAAATACGCCGTGCGCGTGCAGCTTGACCCGCGGGCGCTGGCCACGCGCGGGATTGGCATTGATGAGGTGACAGACGCCATCAAGAATGCCAACGTCAACATGCCCACTGGGACCCTTTACGGCACCCACCAGTCGTTCGTGGTGCAGGCCAGCGGCCAGCTTCAGAATGCCGCCGCTTACCGGCCGCTCATCGTCGCTTATCGCAACGGCGCGCCGGTGCGTTTGGAACAACTGGGCCAAGTGATCGACAGCGTGCAGAACAATAAGGTGGTCACCTGGTACAACGGGAACAGCTCCATGGTGCTGTCCATCCAACGCCAACCCGGCACCAACACCATCGAAGTGGTGGACAACATCCGGCGCCTGCTGCCGACCTTTCGCAAAGAGATCCCGCAGTCCATCCATCTACTCACCCTTTACGACGCCTCGATTTCCATTCGCGACTCGGTGGACGACGTCAAGTTCACCCTCTACCTGACCCTCTGCCTGGTGGTGCTGGTCATCTTCCTGTTCCTGCGCAATATTTCCGCCACCATCATTCCCAGCCTGGCGCTGCCCATGTCGATCGTGGGTACATTTTCAGTGATGTACCTGCTCAAGTACACGGTGGATAACCTCTCGCTGATGGCACTGGTGCTGGCGGTGGGATTTGTCGTGGACGACGCCATTGTCATGCTGGAAAACATCGTGCGTCACCTGGAAATGGGCGAGGACGTTGTGGAGGCGGCGCTCAATGGATCGAAAGAAATCAGCTTCACCATTCTCTCCATGACGCTGTCACTCGCCGCGGTCTTCATCCCCGTGCTCTTTATGGGAGGAATTCTGGGGCGGCTGCTGCGCGAGTTTTCCGTGACCATCATGTCCGCGATCCTGGTTTCAGGCGTGGTTTCGCTCACGCTGACTCCCATGCTTTGCAGCCGCTTCCTGCGCCACGCCAAGCCGGAAGAGCACGGGTTTCTGTTCAACCTTTTCGAACACGGCCACCAGCACATGCTGGCCGTCTACGATTGGAGCTTGCAAAAGGTCTTACGGTACCGGCTGGTGACTTTCGTGCTCTCCCTGGCCATCATTGGGGTCACCGCGTGGCTGTTCATCCGCATCCCCAAAGGATTCCTTCCCTCGGAAGACGGTGGGCACATCATGGGCGTTACCATGGCGCAGCAGGGCATTTCCTTTGATTCGATGAAAGCCCACCAGTTGGTCCTCACCCATGTCATGGTGGGAGACCCCAACGTGGACAACATCATATCCTTCGCGGGAGCGGGGGGGCCGGGAGGCGGCGGGAACTCCGGCTTCTTCTTCCTCGACTTGAAGGAGCGCCCGAGCGGCCGCGTGCAGATGGTGGAATGGTTCAAGGACCGGCTGCACATTCCTTACCCCCACGATCCGCAATATCGCTATCTCGATACCGATCAGGTTTTGCAATACTTGCGCCCCCGGCTTTTCGGGGTTCCCGGCATCATTGCCTACATGCAGAACCCGCCTCCGATTCAAATCGGCGGCCACTTTACGAACAGCGAATACCAGTTCACCCTTCAGGGGCCGGACACCAAGGAACTTTACCCCGCAGCCCTGAAGCTGGCAAGCGAGATGAGCTCGGTTCCGGGTCTTCAGGATGTGAACACTGATCTCCAGATCAGCAACCCGCAAGTGAATGTGGAGATTGACCGGGACAAGGCCACTTCCCTGGGAGTGAACGCCTACCAGGTGGAAAACGCGTTGGAAACGGCTTACAGCTCGCGTCAAATTTCCACCATCTATACGCCCAATAATGAGTATTGGGTAATAGCCGAACTCCTTCCCCAGTACCAGATGGACCCGCAAGCGCTCTCCATGCTTTACGTTCACTCCACCAGCGGGCAAGAGGTGCCGCTCAGCGCCGTCTCCAAGTTCACCCAGTCACTCGGCCCCTTGCAGGTGAATCACACCGGGCAGTTGCCGTCCGTCACCGTGTCGTTCAATTTGCAGCGCGGGACAGCGCTGGGCGATGTCGTCAATCGCGTTGAGCAGATCGCCCGGCAGACGCTGCCTTCCGACCTCACCGCTAACTTCGAAGGCGCCGCCCAGCAGTTTGAATCCTCCCTGGTCGGCATGGGCATTCTACTGGTCATTACCATCCTGGTCATTTACATTGTGCTGGGGATTCTCTATGAGAGCTTCATTCATCCGCTCACCATTCTCTCCGGCCTGCCTTCCGCGGCGCTGGGAGCTTTGCTCACGCTAATGTACTTCGGGTATGAACTCGACCTCTACGGATTCGTCGGAATCATCATGCTGGTGGGCATCGTCAAGAAAAACGCCATCATGATGATCGACTTTGCCCTCGATGCGGAACGGAACGCCGGCAAGACCACGGAAGAAGCCATCTACTACGGAGCCCTGGTGCGCTTCCGGCCCATCATGATGACGACGATGGCAGCCCTGATGGGAACCCTGCCCATCGCGGTGGGCTTTGGCGCCGGCGCAGAAGCGCGCCGCCCCCTCGGCCTGTGCGTCGTGGGCGGGCTGGTCTTCTCTCAACTCATCACCCTTTATATCACGCCTGTTTATTACACTTACCTCGACTCATTCCAGAAATGGATGCAAGGCCTCTCCGGCCGAAAGGAAGCACTTACCTTGAATGGGGAGCACGCGGTGGGGAGCAGGGCTGAGTAGGGGTGGCGCTTGCCCTACCTTGGTCGTTCGTAATGTGCATTGAGGGGACGGCAAGCCATCCCCCTACTTCCGCGGATAAAGCGGACCCTAACGCGTCACGATTTGCAATACGCTGTCATTCGGGTCCGGGGCCGTGGGGGGGACCTGGATGGTCAACTTCGCGTCATCCTGCCGCCATCGCAGTTTCCTCTTGTCACCCAACACGGTAATCTGCGCGATGCGCCCCTGAAACCCCGGCACTTCCAATTGGCTTTCCGGGGGCCAATCGAACACGTGGACGTACACAATATTGCCCTTGGCCGTGGTCTTGCCATACGCCAGGTTTTGCAGCGGGCCGTAAGTCGTCCCGTAAATGGAGTCCCCGTAAATCTTCATCCACTGTCCCATGGCCTGGAGCCGCTCCACGAATTCAGGCTGGATGGTCCCTTCCGGAGTGGGTCCCACATCCAGGACTAAGTTTCCACCCTTGCTCGCCACGTTGACCAAGTCCCGGATGAGCTCTTTTGCCGACTTATACTGCGTATCATTCTTGTTATAGGCCCAGGTCCCGTTGATGGTCATGCAGGTTTCCCAAAGCTGAAAGTCGTCCGGCGCCGGCACGGAGGGCGGGGTTGACTCCGGCGTTTTCGTGGTGCCTTGCAGGTTGTTGGCGGCGCTTTTGGTGGGAATCCGGTCAGGGATGAATTGCTCGGGCGTGGCAAAATCGCCGGGCACGCCGAGCCGATTGTTCACCAGCGTGGCGGGCTGAATCTGGCGGACGAGGCTCAGGACCTGCTCCCCTTTGTACTTTTCCTGATGATCGAGCCCGTCAAACCAAATCACGGCAACCGGCCCGTATTCGGTAAGGAGTTCCCGCAGTTGGGCATCCATATAATCGAGGTAGGTCGCCCACTCCGGCCGGGTGGGGTCGCCGTGCCAGGTATCCTTGACGGGTTTGGAAGTATCGCGAAAGCCCGGATGATGCATATCCGGAGGTGAGTAATAAAAACCCAGCGGCATATTCGCGGCGTGAGCGGCTCTCGCGAGCATGGCCGTAACATCCCGACCATAGGGCGTTTTGGTGATTTTATAGTCGGTCAAGGCGGTATCAAACATGCAGAACCCATCATGGTGCTTGGTGGCAAAAACCATGTAACGCATTCCGGCATCGGAGGCCAGACGCACCCAGGCTTGGGGATCAAACTGGACAGGATTGAATTGCTTGTAGAGTGACACGTACTCGGCTTCGGTGATGTTCCAATGAGCCTCGGGTTCCATGATGGGCCAGGAAGCCTCCACGCTGGCCAGGGAATACGGACCCCAATGGATGAACATGCCGAATTTGGCCTGTTTGAACCATGCGGTCCGCTTCGCGTCCGTTTCTTCGGTCGCGGGCAGCGTGGCGGCTTGCTGGGCCTTGCTTACGGACGATAAGCCAAGGAGAAGAGTGCACGCGGTCAGGGTAAGAAGACCCCCAAATCTCCCGGCTTGGTTACTTGCCATTCGTTCGCTCCTTGTGGCGTCAGGTCACTGATCGGTGCCGCCGCACTACCGAAATCTCTTGCCTGAGAAACCAGAATCCTCGGCACGGCAGCACAGGGAGTATAAACGCGGTGAGGGTTTATTGGAGGGGAGATTTTTGGTGCGCGGCGGAGCGGCGATCTTACCCTACAAGACGTCTCTGGAATCCGTTGTTCCCGATGCGACCTTGGGCCCCCGGGAACAAATCGATGAATAATCTCACCAAACCGCTTAAGTGATCAGTACTGGCGCTAGCGCAACTGTCCGATCTGGTAAGCGAGGACTGCGGACTGAATCTGGAAATCGTACTTCGCGCTGGTGTCGGCGATTTGGGCCTGGGTCAGATTCAGTTGCGCCTGGGAGAGTTCGACGATCGAGCTGAGTCCCAGTTTGTACCGGCCCTGCGCGAGGTCCAGCGCCAGGGTGGCCTCCTTCCGCAACTGGGCGGTGACCGCGAGGCGCTGATAGGCGGTACCGGCGTCAAGCCAGGCGGTGCGCACATCGCGCGCGATGCGGTCGGCAAGGTCGCGCATGGCTTGGTCGGCGGCTTGGGCGCGGAGGTTGGCTTCCTGGTGGCGGGCGGAATAGAGGAACCCATTAAAGATGGGAATGTTCACATTGATGCCAGCCGCGGCATAGCGGTCCCGCAGCGGTACCTGGTAAGCCGGGGTGAGACCTGCCTCGCCCGTTGCGCTGACGGTAGGCATCCACAAATCGCGCTCGGCGCGGGCATAACGCAGGGCCGCGTCGTGGCTAAAGCGCGCTCTGGAAAGATCGGGGCGATTTTGGAGGGCCTGCACAATCAAGTCGGTGGGGTCGGTGAGTGAGGCGGGGGGCAGGGGCTCTTCACTGAGGGCGAATGGTTGGGGATTGGCGAGTCCCAGGGCGGTGGCCAGCTCCGCGTCGGCGGCTTTCTGATCATTTCGCGCCTGGACAAGCAGTAGTTGCGCCTGGGCCAAATTAACCTCGGCGAAACTCACGTCCAACATGGATTTCAATTTGTTCTTTTCCAGCGCGGTGACCTGGTCGGCAAGAATCTGCCGCGCCTTCACCGTCTCTTCCGCGACCGCGAGCACTGCTTCCGCGCGCAGAACTCCGAAGTAAGCGCGATTGACGGCAAGCAGCACGTCCTGGGCGGTTTGCTGCGCGCTCGCCGAAACAGCCTTTGCTCCCAACCGCGCCGAGCCCACCAGGTTGGACGTTCGTCCGAAGTCGGTAATAAGTTGTTGAACCTCCAGGCCGTTCGATTCGCGGTTGTAAATGATCGGGTTGTTGATGTAGCCCGCGTCGATGCGGCTGTTGGGCAGTGCCCCCACCCCCGTGAGGCTTCCGATGGCGGTGGGGTAATAGGCCGACTTCTCTTCGCGGGCGACTTGGGTGGCCGCTTGCGCATTGAAGTTGGCCGCCTGCAACAAGGGATGGTTGCGCAACGCCATGGCCTCGGCGTCTTTCAGAGAGAGCTTGGTGGTTTGTTGCGGCGCCGCCCAAGCTGAACTTGTTCCTACGAGACAAGCGGCGACGGCTAACACGCGGACCGCGGAGCCGCGGAGGGAATTACCGTTCCCTTCCCTTTTCCATAACGGCATATACGAACGTTGTGATTGTTTTCTGCCATTGCGATAAGGAGCAAACACCGTGACAAACCTCCTTAGACCGAACTTCTCGCCACGCTTGGACTTTGCAGCATAAAGGGCGGGACGATGAATTGTAGGGGCGGTTCGCGAACCCCCCTACGCCATATCATCCACTGCCTTCTGCCCACTGCCTTCTGCCGACTGCTTACTGCCCTCCCGCCGGCCATACACCAGCAGATACGCGGCGGGGACGATGAAGATCGTCAAAAGCACGGACGAGGTCAGGCCGCCGATGATGGCGCGCGCCATGGGGGTGTACTGTTCGGCGCCCGTCCCCATTTTCAGCGCCATGGGAATCATCCCGATGATGGTGGCGAGCGAGGTCATCAGGATAGGCCGCAGGCGCACCCGGCACGCTTGAATCACGGCATCTTCGGGCGCCAGCCCTTGCGTCTCCAAGATATGCGCGAAATCGACAATCAGGATGCTGTTGGAATCGGCAATGCCCACCAGCATCAGCACGCCCATGAGCGACATCACGTTCATGGTGCTGTGCGTGAGGGGCAGAATCACCAGCACCCCAATAAACCCCATGGGAATGGCCAGCATGATCAGGAAGGGATCGACGAACGACCTAAACTGCGCCACCAGGATGAGATACAGCAGCATGAACGAGAGCATGAAGCCCAGCCCGAAACTTCTGAAGGAGGCCTCCATGCCATTCACCATGCCGCGCAAATTGACCCGCACGTTGCCCGGGATATGGGTCTTCGCCAGGATGCCGCGAATGGCGGTGGTGAGTTTCCCCAGGTCCTCTCCCGTTGGGGTTACATACACATCCGAGACCCTCTGAATCTGGTAATGGTCCACTTCCGTGGGCGACTGAAGGCTGGTGAGTTTCACCACGCTATCGAGCGTGGTGGGCTCTTTCAGGTTGGGCGCTCGGAGGGGAATGTTCTTCAGGTCCATGGGATTGCGAATGGCCGCTGTGCCGTTCTCGAAGTATTGCACGGTCAGGAAGTAGTCATTGCCCGTTTTCCGGTCCACCCAGTAATTGGGCGCAATCATCAGGTTGGAATTGAGCGCCGTGATGACATTGTCCACCACGTCCTTCTGGCTTAGCCCCAATTCCCCGGCGTGAACCCGGTCCACATCCAAGCGCAGCGCGGGATAGTTCATGTCTTGGGGAATGTAGACCTGACCGGCCCCTGGCAACCCCCGGATCTGGCTGGCCAAGTCCTCCGCGATCCCGTAGCTCTCTTCCAGCTTCGAACTGCTCACCTGCACATCGATGGGCGCCGGCATCCCCATGTTCAAGATCGCGTCCACCATGGAGCCGCTGGAGAAGAACGTCCGAATCTCCGGATCCTGCTTCCTCAATTCATCCTGCACCTCGCGCATATAATCGAAACTGCTACGCCGGTGCGAATCCTGCAATTGCACCTGCACGGTGGCCGTGTATTCCCCGGCATTGGTGGTGTAGAGAGAGGAGAAATCCGGCACCACTCCAATGTTGGAGACCACCAGCTTGAAGTCCTTGGGATCAACGACCTGCCGGATCAGGTTCTCCACCTTGGCCACGTACTGCTCGGTCACTTCAATGCGCGTGCCGGTGGGGGCCTTGAGGTTGATGGTGAATTGCCCGGCGTCGGTGCGCGGGAAGAAGGCCAAGCCCAGAAAAGGGTAAATGATCAGGCTGACCAAAAACAGCCCCGCCAGGAGCGCGACGGTAAGCCCCGGCCGCACTAGGGCTCGCCGCACCCAGCGCTCGTAGAAATCCAGCAGCTTGTTGAAGTGCCGGTTGAAGCCGGCATTAAACCTTTCCCACCGGGAAAGGTGGGCCGGCTTGGTCGGCTCAACTTCATACTCCCCTTCATTCAGTTCATGCCCTTGGGCGTGCGGCACCTGCTTCAAGAAGCGCGAGCAGAACAGCGGAATCACCGTCATCGCCACTACGAAAGACGCGAGGAGCGAGAGGCAGAAAGCCAGGGCCAGCGCCGAGAAAAGGAATTTGCTCACGCCATAGAGAAACACCACGGGGAGAAAGTCCACCACGTCCACCAGGGTGGCAGCGAGGACCGCCAGATTCACTTCCGCCCCGCCCACCTCCGCTGCGACCATGGGTAAGGCGCCCATTTCCAGGTGACGATAGATGTTTTCCAGCGAGATCACGGAATTATCGATCACGCGGGAAAAGGCCAGCGCCAGGCCCCCCAGAATCATGGTGTTCACCGTGCCACCCAAAAGATTCAACGCCACAAACATGGTCAGGGCGGAAATGGGAATCGAGAGCAGAACCGCGGAGGTGGCGCGCATGCTGCCGAGGAAGAGCAGGATCATGATGCTGGTGAGCATAAGTCCAAGGAGGCCCTCATGCAGCACCGTGTGGATGGCCTCTTTGACGTACACCGATTGATCGAACACCAGGCTGGCCGTCATCTGTTTGGGGATGTCAAACAGGTGGCCGATCAAGGCCCGCACCCCGTCGACCACCGCAATGGTGTTGGTATCGCCGCCTTGCTTCATGATGGGGATGTAACTTGATCGCTGGCCGTCCACGCGCACCACGCTGTACTGAATCTGGTTGGCGTCTTGGGCCTTGCCCACGTCGCCCACCGTAACCCACGAGGTCCCCACCGTTTTGATGGGGATGCTGTTCAAGTCCTTCACCTGGTCCACCAGGCTGTTGGAATAAACGTAGTAATCGGTGGGGCCCATCTTCACATCCCCGGCGGGCAGGATCAGGTTCGATTGGTTTACCGCGTCCACCACGTCCATGGGAGTCATCTGCCGCGAAAAGAGCTTGTAGGGGTCCACGTACACCATGGCTTGGCGGTACTTCCCGCCAAACGGCGGCGGGATCTCCGCCCCTTTCACCACGGCAATCTGGTTGCGGATGGCAAACTGGGCATAGTCGTGAAGTTGCGTTTCATTGAGCCCCTCGCCTTTCACCGTCACCAGGCAAACGGGCAGGCTGGAGGCGTCAAACTTCAGCACTACAGGCGGCAGGGTACCGGGCGGCAAGCGCTTCAAGTCGGCGAGAGCGAGGTTGGAGAGTTCCGTCACATCCGCGTCGGCGTTCGTCCCCGGCTGGAAATAGACCTTAATAATGCTGACCCCCAACATCGAGCGCGACTCCATGTGATCGATACCGCTGGCCAAGGTGAAGAAGCGTTCGAGCGGGTTGGTGATGTCGATTTCGATGTCCTGGGGAGGCATGCCGGAGTAAAACGTCGCCACCACCACCTCCGGCAGATTAATGGTCGGAAAAAGGTCGATGGGCATGCGCACCACGCTGGTCACCCCAAGTAGCAACAGCACCAGGCAGCAGACGATGATGAAATACGGGTTGCGGATTGAAAATCGCGGCATAGTTCCCTCTTGTGGCATGGCCATCCTGGCCATGCTTGCGGCACGGGCGAGACGCCCGTGGCACGTCGCTTGTGCCATGGCCATCCTGGCCATGCCTGCGGCACGGGCGGGACGCCCGTGGCACTAACCTCCCGTGGCACTAAACGCCCGTGGCGTGTCCTTATTCCTGCCCTGCCCCATGGTATTGCAGCATCTCGACGAATTTGGGGCTCACTTCCTCCCCCGGCTTCAGGCCGCTGCGGTCGCTGACGATTATCGAATCGCCCTCCGCCAGGCCCGACACGGCTTCCGCGTCCGTGGAAGTTTCCAGGCCCACGGTTACCACCCGAACCTCCACCTTGTTTGCGCCGCTCACCACATAGGCGGTGGTTTGGTCGCCCTGCCGGGTCACCGCCTCCAAAGGCACGGCCAGAACATTCTCTTTCGCTTCCAGGGTAAGCGTGGTTTCCGCGTACATTCCCGGCATCAACAGCCGACCGGGGTTGGGAACGTCGACCTCGGTGTGCATGGTGCGCGTGCCCTCCTGCACGTCCAAGGAAGAGCGGGCCACTTTGCCCGGAAAAGACCGACTTAGAGCCGGCACGCGCACCTCGACAGGAGCGCCGAGCCGGATGTAGCGCACCGAGGACTCGGGAACCGGAATCACCAGGCGATACAGATCGTCCTGGGATAATTTGACGAGGGGCATGGCTTGGGTGCTGGAGCTCGTGCCTGCCTGCATCAAGGTTCCCAGATTGGCGTACCGCTGGGTCACCACACCGGCAAACGGCGCGGTGATGCTGGAATAAGAGAACAACGCCTGGTCGTGAACAAGTCGGGCATTACTTACCAGCAGCTCGCTTCGTGCGGCATCGAGCGCGGATTCACCTGCATCCACCTGCGACGCTGCCGCCATGTCTTTGCCCTGCGCGTCATCAACTTCCTGCTGCGCCACCAAGCCCGGCTGGCTTTCGAAGACGCCATTCAAGCGGGTAAATTCGAGGTGGAGAGCCTTGTACTGTGCCTGATAACGCTTCAGTTGGTTCTCGGCGCGGGAAACTTCGTTGGTCGCATTCTTGATGCCGGCTTGATCCTCTTGCATCTGCGCCTCGAGCTCGGGGATTTCCAGGGTGGCCATTAATTGACCCGCATGCACGTGGCTGCCATAGTCGACGTACAGGTTTTTGACAAAGCCTGACTCTTTCGCGTAGACGTCGATTTCCTGGAAGGGGACGAGCTCCGAGGAAAGGGTAATTTGCCGCTGGAGAGTTTTCCGGGTCACCTTCGTCACCCCCACCGTTACCGCCTCCACGGCATCGCTTTTGGCTCCAACCTTCCCGCAAGAGGGAAGCAGGGCGAGGGAGAGACTCAGCAGGCCGAAGGCGGCCCAGCGGCTCCAGACCCAATCGAGATCCCCGTTTCCTCCGTGTTTCTCCCGCGTCTCGTAGGGGCACCCCTCGTGGGTGCCCTCCACAAGGGCACCCACGAGGGGTGCCCCTACGACATGTGAGGCGACGGAGAAAGATCTTCCGGCGGCGCAAGGAAGTTGCAAAAGGGCGCTTCCGAGGCGCCTCGCCATAATCTTGGGTGTACGCTTGTTCATTATTTCCACGGTTTTGCTCCATCACGAAGGGAATCTGGGTTAACATCGAGGATATCCTTGAGCCCCCGCTTGAATTCCTCCTGGGTGGTCCCAGCTTTCCTGGACAAATCGATCAACTGCTGTTTCTTTTCCCGAATCACGGTCGCCACGGCAGGCAGTTTCAGCGCCAGTTCGGGCGGAACGGTCAGGACGCCGTGCCGGTCGCCGTGAATTAAATCTCCGGGTCGAATCGTGAGTCCGCCGACTTCCACCGGCCGGCCATATTCAACCACGTGGATATAGGCGCGCGAGAGGGCGAGGCGTCCTGCGAAAATCTGAAAGCCAATGGCTTCGATTTCGTGCAACTCGCGCGCGGCTCCGTTGGTGATCGCTCCCACACAACCCATGGCCATCAGGATACTGGCGTGAACCTTCCCGAAGAAGGCGCCGGTGCCGGGTGGGTCATCAATGTCTTGCATCACCACCACGCGCGGCGCCGGAGTGCTCTCGATGTGCTCCCACCAGTCGGTGCGTTCCTCGTAGCGGCTGCCCACCATCGGAGGGTCGGCGGAACGAACCTTGCATGTCGCCGCGTAGCCCACCAGGGGAGGAAAGCTCTTGAAGAGGCAGCGAAAGCCGGCGGTAGCGAACCCTTCATTCCGCAATCGGACGCCGAAACTTTCGATGGCGTCGGCAATCAGACACGTCTCGAAGGTTTTGAGCTGCTGGATCTGATCGGTATTCAATGGTGTTGGCATGACCCTACCCCCTCAAAGGAAATTTCCGACGCCCACGGGCGCAACGGGTCCTTGACCGTGAAAACCGATCACGAATCAAGCGGCCTCCTGCTGTCAGCTCATCCCCGCCGCTAGACCAACCTGCCGTCCACAATCTGACCAGGCACACAACCGCCTGCACGTTTTCCACTTCGGCATTCGGAGAAGGCCCTGAGCTGTTTGACCCAGATTAGCTGAGTCTTTCGGTCTAAAAAGCCTGGCGGAAGAAGTGCGCGACCTTGTGACCCGCTTGCTCCGTGTAGTAAACGGTTACCTTGGCGGATTTCTCCGCTCCTTCACCAAGGTCTTTGCCCGCATCTTCCGCGGCGTGGCCGGATAAGCGGAAGGCCTGCTCGGTTCCGTCTGCCGTTTTGATGGTGACGGTTTTTGCGCCCCGATCGAGGTGGGTGATCGTGCCCTCGGTAGTCTTCAGGCCACCCTCGCCAAGATGGTCGACCTCCTCGGCGGTCTCTTCGCTTCCCTTGGCCGTATAGTGCACCACCACGTCACTGCCTTCCTTTAAACCGTGGAACGATTCCTTCGCGGCTTCGTCCGCCTTTTCATTTCCGTGGACCGTCGTCCGCCCGACAAAATGAAACGCGTGTTCAGCACCATCCGCTGTCTTCACGACGATGGTCTTGGCCGTGCGGTCGATCTTCTCCACCTTGCCCTCGACCGCAGTTATAGCAAAGGCCGTGGAACAAAACAGCAGAAACAGAATACAGAGAATCAGCGACCTGTTCATTCTTTCCTCCCCTTCTAGCGTTGAATCCCTAGCCCTTTGCGGTTGTCCTTCAACAGGCTATCGATACACACCTAAACGCACCATGGGTGCCCGACTCTGATCTAGGCTGATCCTGAACGAGACCGAAGGTACTTTGCCACCATCTCCCCGATCTCGGCGGGCGGCAAAGGTTTCAGCGTGTAATCGCAGGCTCCCAGTTGTATGGCCTCCAAATAACATGGAATGTCTACCGAGTGTGTGAGGACAAGAACGGGGGTGCGACGGTCCATCTCAATCGCGCGCGCCAACACGCTGCGGCCTTCAAACTTAGAGGTCCCCTGACTCACCACGACCAAATCGAAGACCTCCTGCCCCAAACAAGCCGTGGCCTCACCATAGGAAGCGAAGGTCCGGACGTCATAACCAAGCTGGTTGAGTATTGTGGAATAGTGCTGCAAGTCATCCACATCTTCGTCGACTAGGAGTAACTTCCCTTTCCAGAATCCCCAACGGCGCTGGGTCCTTGGGTCAAGCGCACCTGGACTTCCCATAGCTCACCTCCATTGTCTGCGGGTACCGGTTCCCGTCCGCGCGGAGGAGATCGCGAAGCCGCCGCCGCGCCTTGTGGAGTTGTGACTTCGACGTTCCCTCCGAAATGCCTAACATGCGGGCAATTTCCGCGTGGGCATATCCCTCCACGTCGTGGAGGGAGAAGACTTGGCTAAAGCCCAGCGGCAACCGCGCCATCGCCCGTTCCAAGTCCATACGGTCAATGGCGCCGATGGGAGTCGTCCCCGGGTCGAGCAATTTCTCGGGAGAATGCGCCGAGGGCTCGTCCAACTCGTCCCCCTCGCCAATCGAGCTCTCGACGCGCGACTTCTTGCGGAGCCGCATGAGCACGACGTTGACGGTCAGGCGGTGGAGCCAGGTCGCAAAAGCGGATTCACCCCGGAAGGTGTCAATCTTGCGAAAGAGCTGCATGAAAACTTCCTGCGTGACGTCTTCCGCGTCGGACTTATCCCATAGCATGTGCCAGCACAAGCTGTACACGCGTCGGCCGTGCATTTGATACAGGCGCTCAAAATCCACTACCCCGCCCGAGCGAGGTACGTCCCTCGCGCCCGAGCGCAACACCTTTTCAGAGTTAGGAGCGGCTTGCGAATCGATTCCCAACATGTTCACCTCCTTCGAGGGCTCGCCTGCTTCTGGCCGACGCCCAATCCTTCGTCCACCCTCGGGGCAGGCATGCCCTCGCCTGCATACTCTCCCCTTCGTCATGGGAGAAGGACCGAAGTCGAACTTGCCTTCGTCTCGCTTTTTGTGATGTCCCGGGGCCGGTATACGCATAGGGCCTCCAACGTTAAGACAACACGTTTCAGCAACGCGCGGAACTAAACGAGTACGAGAATTGAGAAATGGACGGACTTAGCCGAGGGAAGGTGGGGATCGGAAGTGGCGGATTGGAACGACGAGGAAGAGTGGGGGAGGAATTGTTTCCTGGTGCGGGAAATAGATCGAGGGGGGTGGGGGCGGCGCCTCTTCGGAAGTAGCTTGGGGCGCTTGGGCCGCAGAGGTGACACGCAGCTTGCAGGCATCCTGACCCTCTAACTCGGTCATGTGGCCGGCCTTCCAGAGGTGCCACGGCGCGGTGCATGCGTGCAGGCAGGGCTTTCGCGTGGCGGTGGAAAGAACCACCACCCCGGCCAGTAATACCAAAATACTGACCGCCATAAGCCGCCGCGAGCGCACCAGGATTCGGGTCATGCTTTCGATGAAATGTGCCAAGGGTGCCCTGAAAATCTCCAACATCTGTATAATGCCACTGAATTCGCCGCCCGGCAAGGCCGTTCGGGAGAGTCCTCATTTGAACGTAGCGCCGCCATCTTGGCGGCTCAATGCCGGCTGGAAGCCGGCGCTACACCCACTGGCCGCGTAAAGCCGCCTCTACAGCAACCCGAGAAACCGCTCCAGCGGTGGTGTCAATGGCCGTACATCTCAGTTAGAAACGCTTTATGCCCAAAAAGATGTCTGCCAGGAAAACTTAGGTACGGCCGCGTTTGCCACCACGATGCGAATGTGCGAAGCACCTTGGACTGCGGCGGCACGACGCCGCCTTGGATTGACGTGGAGCGATAAAGACTAAGGCGGCGTCGAGCCGCCGCAGTCCAAGGTGCTTCGCACAGCTATTTTCATGAGCCCCGTCGTGAGAAATTCAGACTGGCCGTTCGCGAGAATTATCGGCGAGTTGGCTCTCACTTCAGTGTGGGCCGAAGCCCACACTGAAGCGAGAGGAATACGCGGGCGACCAAACCCGACCACGGAAAAGCTTACTTCCCCATGGTTGGAGCGGAGCCGGGTAGCGTGTAACGCAAGTTGAAGAACAGCATATTGATGTTGGCATTCACAGGCTGGCTGCTGGCCACATACCAGGGATCGCGCACCAGGTACGAATACTGTCCCATGAAATTGATGGCGCCCCACTTGGCATCCTTCCAGATGGTCTGGTTGAAGCCCACCGTGGCTTCCTGGATGGCACGATTCTGGCCGGCCGATGCACCGGTATAGCCATAGCCGATATATTTACCGGTGGTGTCGACTGCCGTGTTGCGCATAACGTAAATGCCGCCGTAATAGCCATAGATCATGGTTTTCTTCTGGGTGAACTCGAAGCCGGTGACCGTGGAACCGCTATGGACGAGGGAGAGGCTTCCGTTGGCGTGCGCGATGAGGTCGGGGGCCTGGCCAAAGATGTACCGGCCGCCGCCGTCACTCCAGAAATTGTTGGTCAGCAAGCGGAGTCCCTTGGCGATTTCCACGTGCAGATTCGCGAAACCGCCCCCGCCCTCCGCCGAGAAATTGGCGGAAGGGATGGCCGGGATGGCCGGAGTGGTCGAGGTGGCAGCGACGGCAGCAGCGCCGGGATAATAGACTTTGAAGTTGCGCTCCACTCCCCCGATTTCGGCGTGGACCCGCTTGTTAGGATCGAAAGCCAGTTTGGCAATAACATCGGGAGCGACATCGGGAGTGGCGATGCCGCCTGAGCTGGCGCCAAAGTCCAATTCACCCGCATACGCGGAGGTGGCGCTAAGAGCTGAGGGAAGGACAATGGAGCCGCCTCCCGACGAACCTCCACCATACTGGTCAGGACTGTCGATCGCCACCGCGAAGGCCACTTTCTTGGAGGGGTGATAAACGAACCGCAGTTCCGGGATGCGTCCCCAAAACAAGCCCGCCTGGTAGTTCACATCTATATCTTGTGAATAGAAGAGGTCTCCGGGGATGGGTGAAATGCCCGAGCGCCCGGGAGTGAGCAAACTCCACGTCTGGCCGCCAAGGACTTCCCACGAACCTTTTCGCACGTCGACCCAGTACAACCGCGAGCGGAGAAGGTTGCTATTGCTGGTCACGGCAATGTTGGTGCTGGCGGGGGTCCCCAGGAAGTCGGCTTCCATGTAACCGATCACATGAGCGCCCATCACGTCGGCATCGGCGCGGAAGCCGATCCGGGAGTTCTGCATGCTGAGGCGAAGCTCGCTGAGATTGGTCGTGTAGGGGGTCATGCCGTTGGTTATCGTGGCGTAGGGAATGCTTCCGAAGCTCGTCCCGATGTTCCCACCCGCGGCGTGGTTGCGCCACACGCTGGTGAAATCCATAAACCCAACGGGGGTAAGGGACGCCGAGCCGATGTGCAACTGAAGCGGCGAGGTCTCCATCCCTTCGGCGCCGGCGGCCGCCGGACGGGCGGCGCTAATCGTGGTTATTCCCGCCCCCAGCGGGGCGACGGCGTTATCCACCTTTTTCTGCGACTGGGGAATCATGGGGCTGGTGGAAGCCACCTCGCCCAGACTGGAACCGTGCGATTGCGCCGCCTGCTCCGTGACCGCGGCCGGTTTGGCCGGTTGCGCCGGCGCAGCAGGTTGAGCCGCCTGCTCGGTGACCACGGCCGGTTTGGCCGGCTGGGCCGCTTGCTCGGTGGCCGGAGCCGGCTTGGTGAGTTCTTCCAGAAGCTGTCTCTGCTGCTCCAAAGTCTTCTGCATTTGCTCGATCTGTTTCTGCTGAAGGGCCATCTGTTGCTTTAGAGCGGTAATCTGATCGTTGGCGCTGGCGCTGCTTTTCGTCGCGCTCGCGGCGGGAGGGGTGGTGGCATCTGCTGCGGACGAGTTGCCGTCGCCGGCAAGAATGCCCAATGCCGACACGCCCATGAGAAGCACGGCCATGCCCACAACTCCGGGGGTGATAAGCTTGCGTTTGTGCATCATTTGCTCCTTAAATTTTTGCTTTGCAACTGCCCAAACAGAGTTTGACACTCCTCGGGCAGGACCGAATCCAAATGTATTGGCAATCCCATACATCTTAGGAAATGGTGATTAAGGGAGTGTGATGGGCATGTTACGGGACCATTACATCGCGAAGGTGGGAAAATTTATTTACTCTACTAACATTAAGCAAGTTAGATAGCTCTGGAAATAAATCCCCTCAAATAACAGGCTTGTTGTCTCCGCGACAGGGCATGGCGAGAAGACGAGGAAAATAATGAGCGCTCAGGGGCAATTAGCTACTCACTGGACCGGGTAACTGGTGTATAATGGCTAGTTGGGAATGAACCTCATTAAATTCGATGCATCAACTTCTTCTAACCATTCTGCTGGCGCCCACCAACCCGGTGGTCAAGTATTTGTACAAGATCTTTCACAAGGATCCGTTTCGCGGCCTCTATCAGCCCAACGCCTTTGACCTTTCCATCCTGATCCCTTATTTCACCATCCTGATCATTCTTTCGATTTATGGTATTCACCGCTATTATCTCGCTTATCTATACATGAAAAACCGTGGGAAGGCGCCGAAGCCCCAGGGTCAGTTTGGGGAGCTGCCGAGGGTCACCATCCAGCTTCCGATTTACAACGAGCGCTACGTGGTGGAGCGCCTGCTGGAAGCGGTGACGCGCATCGAATACCCCCGCGACCGGCTGGAAATTCAAGTCCTCGACGACTCCACGGACGAAACGCGCATCGTCTGTTCGCGCCTGGTCAGTGAATACGCGCGCGCCGGCCTCCCCATCACTTATCATCACCGCACGCATCGCGTAGGCTTCAAGGCGGGGGCGCTTGCCGAGGGCATGAAGAGCGCCACGGGCGAATTCATCGCCATTTTTGACGCGGACTTCGCGCCGCCGCCGCCCGTTCTGCACCAGATGATTCACTACTTCACCGATCCCCAGGTGGCGGTGGTGCAGGGCCGCTGGACGTGGATCAATCGCCACTATTCGAACCTGGCGGAAATCGAAGCGATTTTGCTCGACGGCCACTTTGTAATCGAGCATGGCGGGCGGAATTTTTCCGGCCGCTTTTTCAACTTTAACGGCACCGCCGGCATGTGGCGCCGCGTGGCTATCGATGATGCGGGCGGCTGGCAGCACGATACGCTGACCGAAGACACGGATTTAAGTTACCGCGCCCAGCTCAAGGGTTGGAGATTCATTTACGCCCCCGACATCGTCTGCCCGTCAGAGCTGCCGGTGGAAATGAATTCCTTCAAGACGCAACAGGCGCGCTGGGCCAAGGGGCTCATCCAGGTGGCGAAAAAGATTCTTCCCCGAGTCTGGCGCAGCCGGGAACCGCTGAAAATCAAGGTCGAAGCGACGCTCCACCTGACGGCCAACATCGCCTACCCGCTCATGGTGGTGTTTTCGGTGATTCTGCTGCCGGCCATGATCGTGCGTTTCTACCAGGGCTGGTTCCAGATGCTGTACCTTGACTTGCCGCTGTTCCTCGCTTCCACGTGCTCGGTTTCCAGTTTCTACATGATAGCGCAGCGCGAACTCTATCCGCGCACGTGGCGCAGCAGCATCAAATACATTCCGTTTCTGATGGCCACCGGCATCGGCTTGGCCGTCAGCAACTCCAAGGCGGTTCTGGAGGCGATCGTCGGCAAGCAGACGGAGTTCGTGCGCACTCCGAAATACCGCTTGGAAGCGCGGGAAGAGGGGTGGGAAGGGAAGAAGTATGTGCGCCGGCGCGCCGGGTGGATTCCCATCATCGAACTCGGCCTCGCCGGTTACTTCCTCTTCACCGTGGTTTATTCCATTACCGCGGAGAATTATTTCACCATGCCGTTCCTGCTGCTCTTCTTCATGGGTTACTCCTATATGGGGACCATGTCGTTGTTCCAAACCCCCTTGCGGCGCCTCGCGAGCGCTCTGCCCGCGCTCCTCCGCCCGCGGGCCGTAGAACCCGCCACGTAATGTTTCCCGCTTCAATGCCTTGCCCATTGCCGTTGCGCCCCCTGGGGAGGCCTCCCCGTGCCATCGTTCTTGGCATTAGGACCCTGCGACTCTTGACCAACGCGTTATGCTATACGCTCACTTCCGAAGGGAGGTTCTGATGCAACGAGGGTTCGAATGCCGGGCTATTCTCGCGCTTACGGTGGCTGCCATTCTGGGGGCCGCGCTCGCGGCAGGCGCTTGGGAGCGCGAGCCGCTTTCCGCATTTCACGAACGGCGCGCCAGCTTGATTCGCGACACGGGCGGCGACGGCGTCATCGTGCTCTACGGATATGGCGAAGCCGAGGTGGCGGCCAGCGTCACGTCGTTCCGGCAGAATGAAGAGTTCTACTACCTCACCGGCTGGAACGAGCCCGACGCCATCATGCTCCTGGCGCCAAAGGCCCACGCACCTGGTGCGCCGGCGGAACTGGGAGAAGAGGTCCTGTATATTCCCGCGCACAACCGCGCGGAAGAGAGATGGACGGGACCCAAGCTGGCGCCGGAAGATGCTGACGCGCCTGCCCGCACGGGGTTTTCCATCGTTCACGACGTCGCGCATTTTGCCTCCGACCTTCAGGAAGCGCTCAAGGGTTTTCCCAAAATTTACACCGAGCTCACGCCGCAACCCGAGAGCGGAGAAGATTGCTTCCAGGCGGAGATGGTGAAGAAGCTTCGCGACCTGGCGCCCCAGGCCGCGCTCGCCGACCTCCGCCTGGCCGTCGCGAAGCTGCGGGCGGTGAAAAGCCCGGGGGAAATCGTCCTGATGCGCAAGGCCGCCGAGGCATCGATGGACGCCCACCTGGCGGCGTTTAAAGCCGTCAAGCCCGGAGTGTGGGAATACGAAATCTCCGCCCTGATGAAGTATGAATTCGAGCGCCGGGGCTGCGAGTGGCCCTCCTATCCCCCCATTGTCGGCTCGGGGTTTTTCTCCACGGTCCTCCACTACGATCAGGACTGGAACCAGATGAAGGACGGCGACGTGGTGGTGATGGACGTGGCCGGTTCCTATAGCGGGTACGCCAGCGACATCACCCGCACCCTGCCGGTCAACGGCCACTACACGCCGCGCCAGCGCGAGATTTACGAAGTCGTGCTGGGGGCGCAGAACGCCGCTCTGGCTGCCGCCAAGCCCGGCGTGTTCGTGGGCCGCCATGGCCCCCAGGGCCTGAACGAAATTGCTTTCGAATACATCAACACGCACGGCAAGGATTTGCACGGCCAGCCGCTCGGCCAGTACTTTATCCACGGGCTGAGCCATCCCGTCGGCCTGAACGTCCACGATCCCATGGATTATAACCGGGCGCTCGAACCCGGCATGGTCATCACCATCGAGCCGGGCATTTACCTTCCCGAAGAAAAATTCGGCGTGCGGATCGAAGACGATGTTCTCATCATGCCGGACGGCAACGAACTGCTCACCCGCCGGCTGCCCCGCGAGCCGGAGGAAATCGAAAAGCTGATGGCCGGGAAATGAGGAAAAAGGAGTACACTGTTCCGATGAGTCGACTTCCACTTCGATGTTTCGCCCTTCTGGGTCTGCTGGCCACGCTTCTGGCGGCCGCGCCCGCCCTTTTCGCACAGGCCCCGACCCAACCGGCGGTGCGCGAGAAGATTATTGGCTACGTCCGCGATCACTTCGGTTTTCCTGAATCGTACAAGATCACCATGACCGATCTGCGCGAGAGCGCCTACCCGGATTTCCTCGAGACCACGGTCACCGTCGACGACGGCAAGGACAAGCGAGCGCAACCCTTTTTTGTTTCCAAGAACATGCGCTATTTGGTGGAAGGAAGTCTCTTCAATCTGGGCGGCGACTCCCCCGAGGGAATTCTTCGGCTGATCTCCCTCCAGAACCAATCCTCCCAGGGGCCCGCCAGCGCCCCGGTAACGCTGGTGGAGTACTCCGACTTGCAGTGCCCGGTTTGCGCCCACTTGCAGGAAGAACTGGAGTCGGACATCGTCCCCAAATACGGCGACAAGCTGCGCGTGGTGTTCAAGGAGTTTCCGCTGATCAACATCCATGATTGGGCGCTCACCGGGGCCATCGCCGCACAGTGCACTTATCAGATTGATCCGTCCAAGTACGTGGCTTTTCGATCCGCGGTTTACAAGAACCAGGCAACCCTCACCGGCGACCATGCCCGTGACATCCTCCTGCACCTCGGCGCGGAGGTGGGGGTCGACAACCTGAAACTCGCTGCCTGCATCGACTCCCGGGATTCCCTCTCGCGTGTCGAGGCGAATATGCGCGAAGGTGAGGCGATCGGTCTCTCCCAAACTCCCACCAGTTACATTAACGGACGAGTTATTATTGGCGCTCCGCCCGCCACCGACTTTTACAAGCTCATTGACGAAGCCCTACACGCCGCCAAGTAACCGCTTGCAGCCCTTGCAACGACGGGACGAAAGGCTGCCCCTCCAGTTGTTAAGTTTGTTAAATGCGTACGGTATATTGTTAACTCTTGTTAAATATGCACTGTGCTGGGGATTCGGAGTAACGGTCTGGATGTATGCTCCGTCCAAGGAGGTGAGGAAAGGAGATTTGACTATGCGACGGAAAATGGCGATAGGGACGTTAGCTCTAATGGTTTTGCTGGCGGCGGCGATTGTCAGTTGGGCTCAGGAAGGCGCTCCCCAAGGGGCCGATCCTGGGCAAGGCCAGCATCAATTTGGCGGGGGCGGACAGCGCCAATGGGGTGACGGCCCGCATCGGTTTGCCGGAGGCCAATTCGGCGGGTCCGGAGGGCGCGGGATGGGTTGGCAACGCGGCGGCCGGCGCGGATTCGGTGGCGGCGCGGGCCTGCTGCGCATGGCGGAAAATCCCCGCGTGCGCCAATACCTCGGTCTTACGGACGAACAGGTTGGACGCTTGCACAAGTTGGGCGTGGACGCGGAGAAAGCTTCCGTCGCGACGCGCGCGGATTTGGAACTGCGCCACATTGAACTCCGCGAATTGCTGCGGGCGGATAATCCCGATCACGACGCGATCATGCAGAAACTCGACCAGGTGAACGCCCTGCAAGGAAAGATGGAAAAGCAGCGCGTGGAAACCATGCTCTCCGCTAAGAGTGTGCTCACACCCGAGCAACAAAAGAAGATCAAGACCTTTATGGAGAATCGCCGTTTCGGCGGCGGTCCGGAACGCGGGCGCATGATGGAGCGGCGTGGCGGCCCAGGGCGGCCTCCCGGCCATCCTGGCGGCGCGCCTGGTGCGACTACGCCCAAATCACAGGAGCCACCGGTTCAGTGAGAACTGCCAACCATAAGCTTGTCCTTGGGTCATCGCTGCTGAGCGATCCAGGCGATGACCTCTTCCTGCCGATCTTCCATAAAGCGATTGAAATCGAGTGGGGTCTCCAGGCGCAGCGCCTCGGATCGCCCTAAAAGCGCGTAGATTTTGCGGGCTTGCTCCACCTCACTCCGTACCGCTTCGACGTGAACGTATCGATCCAGTGTAGGAGCCACGATCAGCGTCGGCCGGGGCGCCACCAGCGCCAGCACGCGATCGAAATCGAAAGGCAACCGCGATTCCTCTCCCACAAAAAACCCCAGCCGGGGAAGCAATCCGTGCAGGTGCGAGTAATGCCGAACCCCTTCCGTGCCATCTCCGGGCGCGGTATGTTGCAGGGGATCAAATCCGCACACCGAGGCCACGGCTTTCACGCGTTCGTCTAGGGCGGCCGTCACTAACCCTACCTTCCCGCCCAATGCATAGCCGATCATATAGATCCGGGAGTGGTCGATGCAGTCCAAGGTGGAGAGGGCATCAATGACTCCCCGCGTGTCGCACACCATCTTGCCCAGCAGTGACCACTGGGGGTATTGATGGTAAAAATCATGCACATCAGGACCGCGCGTACCAAACCCCAGTTGGTCAAACGCCAGGATGGCAAAACCCTTCCGGGTGAGGGAATCAAAGGCCGCCTCCACCCAACGTGAGTACCCGGTCGCATAGGCGTAGGCATGGAGCCAAATGACCACGGGCAGAGGGCCGGACTTCATTTTGCCGTCGGGACCGAGAGGATAGTAGAGATCAGACCGCAGGCCATCGCCGTAAGGAACGATGGTGGTCCCGGTGTTAGGCCGCTTTAAGGGTCTGCCAAAGAGCATCGCCAGCGGGCTGTCCTCGCGGGGATGAATCCAGTAAGGCGTCTCCGCCGCGGGCAGCTTGTTAACTCCGGCAAAAGGCAGTCCGGGTGGTTCTTCTCCCAACGCCCAAAGGATTTCTTTTCGGATGCCTTCCTTTCGACGCGGCCAAGTGGAAGGGTCCCCAGCCACAAAATCCGTCAAGGTCCGGTGAGGATACTGCAAGGGGTCGGCCCGTTCTCGGGTGGCGTTCAACCAACCCTCGAACGTGTAGCCGTTGATCCAGGTCTCGGATTTGGGGTAGTGACGCCGGCCAAAAACCGAATCAAAGAAGTTGACGAAATCCTCAATGTGGTTCGGAATGAAGTCATGTTCGCCGTAGCGCAGATAAAGCTGCACGTTTTCTTCGCGGCCCAGAAACCGATAGACGCTGCGCACCGAGCGATAGGCTTGCTCGTAACCCCAGGCATTGCCTTCGTGCTCGCTGTAGGCGGCGGTCATCAGGAGCCCGCGCGGGGCCACCAGCGCCATAAGCTGATGCTGGTCAACCGGAAGCTTATCCTCTCTCCCCGCGAAGTAGCGCAGACGGGGATGAAACCAGTGGGTGTTGTGGGGGCCGCTGGTGATCCCCTCGATGCTTCCCGTTCCCCAGAAGTCCAGGGAGTCGTACCGCCAGGGGAGGCACTCGCCGGTGGTGCCGCTGGAACCCACCACCGCCCCGATGCGCTCGTCGAATGCCGCCGCCAGCAGCGCCTGCTTCCCATTGCGGGAATGGCCGGTAATTCCGATCTTGTTCGGGTCCACTTCCGGCAGCGTGCATAAGTAATCGACAGTCCTCATCGCCGCCCACGCCCAGCGGGCAATGCAGGCGAAGTCATAGTCCGGGTAGACGTCGATGAACTTGTCGGAGTCATCCGTGGCGCCGAAGATGGGGTCCGTGGCGTCATAGATACACGCGATATAGCCACGGCGAATCGGGGGTTGAACCCAACTGCTGGTCAGCGGCTGATTGGTCAGGAAGACCGGAAACGGCGCCTTCCCGTCGGGTATGAACAAATGCACGTGCAAAATCCCGCGGTGGCCGGGCCCGAATTCCAATCGCACTTCCCTTACGGTCACGCCACCCTCGCGATGGGTTGCCGTCACGACCGCCCGGAGGTTATCCGGTGAAGGGGGCATCTTTCCATAGACCCAACGCTCAAACTCCGCACGAAGCCTTTGCCGCTCGCGGGCCCACTGTTCCAGGGTGGTGATGGGCGCGCTCGCTGTCCCATCGATTCGCACCAGCGGGTCCGGCAGGAAGTTGTTGGAGGGCATGGACTCGAAATCCGGCGGCAGTTCCCCCGTGCGCGCAACCCAAGCCTCCCAGTTTTTGTCACCTCCATTCATGCGGCCCGTGAGCTCGTTGGTCGTCGTGTGGGGGAGAATCTTTTGCAGGGTTTCGAGATAGCCCTTGCGCCTCGCCAAAACGACGTCCGAATCCTTCAGCCCCTCTGTAGATTGGGCGTTTGGAGACGGCGAACCATTCGCCACGCTCATTCCCGCCAGCGCCGCCAGGCCTGCTGTTCCCCCCTGGATAAATTTGCGCCGATTGAGATTTAGGCTTTTTGCCATAATATTGGTTCGCGACGGGCATCAAAGAGCGTCACATAATCGCGGTGGGCGGCGCGGGCTCATCAGGGCTGCCGGCATTTGCCAGGGGAACCTGAATCAAGGCGACGATCAGCACGAGAAGCGCAATCAATGCGGCCCAAAATGGCGGCGCCCATGACACGAGAGAAACATTATGCCCCGACCCCACCAGTCCGGCGATGACCAACCCACACAGGGCCTCGCCGGCGATAAGCCCGGAAGCCGTAAGCACCCCGGCATTATCCACACGGGCTTTTTGGGCATCGTTCAGGCCCCGGCGATCCCGCAGCTTGTCGGTCACCCAGCGGATCACGCCACCCAGGAAGATCGCGAAGGTAGTCCCCAGCGGCAGATACATGCCGACCGCGAAGAGCATCACGCTTTTCACTTCGATCATGATCATCGCGAAACCCATCAGGATTCCGACAATCACCAGCGGCCACGCCATGTCACCGCCCACGATGCCTTTGGCGAGCATGGCCATCAGTCCGGCTTGGGGCGCGGGCAAGGCAGGACTGCCGAAGTGGTACGCTTTGTCGAGAACCGCCAGCGGGAAGAAGAGGACCAATGATGCAACCACGACGCCGAGCAGGTCACCGACCTCCATCTTCGCGGGTGTGCCGCCCAGAATGTACCCCACTTTGAGATCCTGCAACATTTCACCCGCTACGGCGGAAGAGACGCAAACCACCGCCGCCACGCCGAGCACCGCGGCAACCCCACCAGTGCCGGAAACGCCCAGGGCGACCATCAGCAGGGCCGCCACCACCAGCGTACAAAGCGTCAAGCCCGACACGGGATTATTCGATGAGCCGATCATTCCCACCAGATTTCCGGAGACGGCGGCGAAGAAGAAACCGAGCACGATCATCACCAGCGCCGCCACCACCGCGCCGGCCATGACTTTCGAGCTCGTCAGATTCCCCGCGCTGCCGATGAAGAAGTAGTAGAGCGCAATCATCGCCAGGAACACTACGCCCACGCCCGCAAATACCACTTTCGCGCTCAAGTCGCGGTCGGTGCGGTTGGTGGCGGCATGTGCAGCGGCGGATTTTTTCAGATCCGTGATGGCGCGCGCCATACCAGCGCCCAGTTGCTTGCGCATTTTGAACAGGGTATAAGTGGCCCCCACCAGCATTCCACCCACCGCGATGGGGCGCACAATGGAGAAATAGATCGCTTGCGCCAGCAGCGTCCAGGGAATCGGTTCACCGCCCGCATGGGAAGCCTGGATGGTGGGGCCAAGAACAAAGGTCAGCAGCGGAACCAGCAGTCCCCAGGCCAGCACGCCGCCGGCAAAATTCAGCGATGCGAGTCGCGGGCCGATGATGTAGCCGACTCCAAGGTATGCCGGACTTACGTCTGGCGCGGTGAAGATGGTCGCGCCCCCGGTCACCGTGGTGGCAACGTTGGGATTGGTGCTGGTGCGCAGCAGCAGTTTCTTACCCAGGGCGCTGATGCTGACGGGAAAGCTGTTGTTCGCTGAAAAAATGTTGACCGCGCCCAGAAGGTACAGCAGTCCCCCAAAGCCCATATTGGCGAACAGAATCTTGGCCGCCCGGGCACCCTGCTGGCCGGCCTTGTGGATTTCCGAAGCGGCGACCGACTCCGGGAAAGGAAGGTCCGGGTCCTCCACCATGACGCGGCGGAGAAGCGTGACGAAGAGAATCCCCAGCGTGCCGCCGATCACCATGAGCGCGACGGTGGTCCAGTATCTATCGCCGGTCAGTCCGGACCACAAACCCGCCATCACGAAGGCGGGAATGGTGAAGGCGGCGCCTGCCGCCACCGACTCACCGATTGAACCTACGGTTCGCGCAATGTTCTCCTCCAGCAGGGAACCCTTCATCAGGCGCAGCAGCGCCATCCCGATGACGGCCGCGGGATAGGTTGCGGCGATGGTCATTCCGGCTTTCAAGCCGAGGTAGGCGTTGGCGGAGCCCAGGATTCCTGTCATCACCAATCCGATCACCAAGGCGCGGAGGGTAAACTCCTTCATCTCCATGGTCTCGGGTACGTACGGGGTGTACTTTTTGGGGGTGCTTCCAGGTCCAGCAGTGGATTGGGTGCTCATAGGTATATTCCTAATTTGGGATACATGTCAGGCGCCCAACTTGGCCCGCACCTTTTCGCTCACGCGCTTGCCGTCGGCGTTCTTGCCGGCCAGTTTGGCCATGGCCGCTTTCATCGCCTTGCCGAGATCCTTGGCGGTGCTGGCGCCGGTCTCGGTGATAGCGGCCGCGACCGCCGCATCGATATCCTCTTCACTCGCCGCGGCCGGGAGATAGGCTTCCACAATCTTGATCTCGGCCTCTTCCTTGACCGCTAAGTCATCCCTTCCGCCCTTGCGGAAGGCCTCGACCGACTCGCGCCGCTGCTTGGCCAGCGTCCGCAGCACCGCCAGCGCCTCCGGGTCATCAACGGTTTTTCCTAGTTCGACCTTCTTGTTCATCAGCGCGGCTTTCATCATGCGCAGCACGGAAAGCTTGAGCGTTTCCTGCGCCTTGAGGGCCGCCACCAGGTCCTTCTCGACTTTCTCGACGATAGGCATAGGCACTTTCCCTTCCGGATTTCCACGCGACTATACCATAAACCCAGGCGCGGGGACGGGGGAAGAGACTGGGTAGCATGGTTTGCTTTAGAAGCGATCGGCGCCTGTCCCGCCTTGGCCATGACCGCCCGAGAGCCTTGCCCCCTCCGCATCGGAGATCAGGGACCACCGCGGAAAGAATCAAACTCCCTTATTAACCGAAGTGCGCGCAGGATTGACAGGGTGCCGCACCCGTGCCAGACTATAGGGTGGGATGGGACAAGGACGCTTTCCACCCCGCACCGCAGCGTGTGCGCCCGTAGCTCAGCTGGATAGAGCACTTGCCTACGAAGCAATACAAGTAGCGCAAGCAAGTCCATTACCAAACACAAGATAGCATTACAGTTCAACACCTTACAGATTTGACCTTCCGATCGACCAGCGAATAATCCATATTAGGTCCCCACAAAATCCCCCACAACGGGTCTTGTGCGAGAGCACTTTCCTTCCCCAGTCATCCTCACCTGTTTCACAACACTCCATCCTGTAACCATCAAGGGGTAGGCGGGACTTCCAAATCCTAGGCATCCAGAATGTGTGACATTTAAGAACCCGCAGTAGCAATCCTCCGCCTTAAGGTTCAATGCAAGTCCCCGCGCGAGGCCCATCTCGTACTCAAAACCTGACCAAATCGTCCTTTCACTCTCAAAACCCAAACCTACCCGGCAGAGGGGGGGGAGGTGTGTATTGTGCGAGAGCCAGAGTGGTCAACAACTGTGTTCACCAGGTGGGATTGTTCAGGGGGGCCCCTGGCAATTCCTAACGAGCCCAGGGGGGTCTACATGGACGTTGCATTGGAGAGACCCCGCTGGGTCTGTCCTGGAGGACACATGGATACAAATCGTATATTCACAAACCTGTTTGGTGGATGGCTCACTACAGCCGATAAGGCTGCGGCCGCCACGATTAATTATACTCGTTCAACCGTCGTGCCTTGCGTCTGCGACCTGACGCAGAAAGCAACTTTGGCAACCGGGAAGACCTTGGTTAAAGTCGGCACCCACCTGACCGACCGCTGCACCAGCAAGTAACCGCCGTAGTCAACACTCCTTCCAATTCAATCCATTTCCCTGATCACACTGGAGGTGTACGTTGAGAACATATCAACCCGAACATGCTTTGATCGCCCGTGAAACCCGTAAAGATAATCGTGACGAGCTGGCCAAGATGCTTGCCCAGATCGCCATGGAGAGGGCAGCTCGACTGCCACCACCAATTCTCTCGGTTTCTCTCGAAGCGCAGTTTCAAATGAACATCCACAGGATTCGCAAAGATATCCAGCGCGCCAAAGACGTTCAGTCTGCCCACATTCTGCGCTGGCTGCAAAGCTAATCCTTTGTAAGTCCAGAAAGCCTTGGCGTATTTCCAAGGAGCAAGGGGCTCCCGCCTTCGCCCCCGCATTCTGGAATCCCACCTTTACTCCTCTCGTCCGAGGGGAGATCCCAATCGTGAACACACAAACTCCAAGCCCGTCTGGGGCATATACCAGACAACTGGAGGTACGTTGGACTATCAACACCTGCATTATCAGTTTCCCGCCAAGCCATTTCAACGGTGGCACGTGATCGCGGACAGAAGCGCTCGTCGCGGGATGCGCTTCCGGCATCCTCGCCAGCCCGGTGAGAAGTACGACCCCAAGGTAAACTTTGGGGCCGAAGAGCTATCGGCTCGCCTTGAACACGCCGGCGTGGAATACATGCGCATTGCGCTCGGTAACGACGCGGACTCGTTTGAACTGGCGAGCGTATTACTCACCTTCGGCGCAATGACGGCAGGATCTCCCGATGATATATGGCATCTGGCCATTCCCTGGGTCCGGGACGACGGCTTCTACGCCGTGTTATTGCGCGAACCCATGCCGTTCCAGGACGCCTGCCACCTGTTCGGGTTTGACATTCCGACTGGCAAACCAAGTGTTCCCAAGCGCATCAAGCGCGACATTGCGCGGGGTAAGACAAGCTTGTTCGGCGAACTGCTTGACACCCGCGAGCTCAACGAGTGGGATCTTCTCCACACCGTATTGCTTGCTGATGGCAAGACCACCTTTGAAGTAGCCACCTATCTTCCTGGTGATCGCTGGCCCGACGCCTGGACTTCTGGAGCAGCGCTGGCCTCTCCCCGAGGCGGCGCAATCCTCACCGGGCACCCCGTTAAGGTCGGTGATCTCATCCAGATTACCGGTGCCCTACCCAACGGCCAGATCAAAGGCAACTGCCTGATCTGGGACATTGAGCATGACCTTGTGGTCTGGGAGGTCAAGCCTGAACTGCGGGCCTGGCAAGGCCAGATTTATCTCAGCGTTCTCAATGAACTTCATGGCGGTCCTGCCAACCTGGACGTTCAAACCGCCTCCAACCTCGATCTGGCCAAGGTGCGGGATCACAAGCTGATCCAATACCTCTGCCAACAATACGCCTGCGATGTGTTCGACTTGATGCGGGACGATGATCGAGTCAAGGAGGAGATCGGGTTCTACAACCCCGCAGCATGGGCTGATGAAGACGGCAATCCTGTAATCAGCGAGAATCGCTGGAAGCTGTGGAGGATGTACTCCTCGGGCTTACCCGCAATGCAGTTTCGCAACTGCCGGGACGCCTTCTACCGTACCCAGATGGAATCTCCTGAGAATAACGATCCTGATCGCTTTCGAATGCGCTTCCGTGATCCTGGGGATCTCATGACGGTCCAGTCGAATGAACTGGCCGGAGCGGCTGTGCGAAGGTATCTCTTCCCTGAGCCGTTTGTCTTTGACAAGCAGGGCTACCCGCACTGGGACCGTTCAACCTTGCCTGATATTCACTCCGTGTATTTGGGTGGATTCCAGGGCGAGTTCATCTCGCTGCGGAATCCCAATGCCTCGCATAAGGAATCGGGAAAGCTACGGGGCCACAACCTGCAGCGCTTTGCTGACATCGACCGGGGTGCCGCGATGTTCGTACATCTCGGCTTCGCGGCCAGCCCAGAAGGCACTCCAGGCATGGCAAAGAGCTTCAACGGTGCTGACTTTGACGATTCGGTGTTGGCTCTGCTCGACCCAGAAATAGTCAAGCACTGGAAGACCCTGCCTGCCTATCCGTTGGTTGTCGGCACACCCACTGAAGTAAAGGTCATCGACGACGGTGATGCCCTGTTCGACCGTCATCCCCAAGTCAAGCTCTACGACCGGCGGTATGTGTTCTGCATGTTCTACGACGCCAAGCGGGGTCAGACCGGCATTGGATACGTAGTCAATGCTATCGTCTGGTTCAACCTGCTGTGGCTCCATCGAGAGAGCATCGTGGCGGAGCTGCGAACAATGCAACCGAGCCGCCAAATCACTGCGGCAATTCGCTGGATGGAGCAAGAGCTGCCCAAGAGCCGGATGCCGATGGTTGCCTCTCGTCTGGAGGAAATCATCGACGCCATCAAGATGAACGG
>Ga0326728_10003631_pt1 | contig 47269 bp, 50 predicted proteins | sample MB3enrmetagenome_FD_207602 | JGI IMG/M metagenome (GOLD analysis project Ga0326728, IMG submission 207602) | Lab enriched peat soil microbial communities from McLean, Ithaca, NY, United States - MB31MN | ecosystem: Environmental > Terrestrial > Soil > Wetlands > Peat | place: USA: New York...
ACGCTAACCAAACCGTTTTAAATTGGATGCAGACGCTTCTTAAGTGTAATCCAAACGTAAACGTGATTGTGGCAACACATAATTTTCTTAATGGAGAAGGCGGATATGGCTACACCACGTATCCTGTTGACGTTACCTGGGCTACCAACTTTGAAAGTCTACTAAATAACTATCCTAACGTGTTTATGACGCTAAATGGGCACGATATTAATACTGGAGGGACAGCATACAACAAAAGAGTAGGGAGCAGAGAAGAAATCTTCTTCAACAGGCAAGAAGTGGACAATCAAACGGGTGCGGCGACCGCGCGAATTTACGATTTCAACATGAGTGACCCTGCAACTCCAGTTGTAAATGTTTACACCTTTCAGACCTATGGAGCACCCCAATATCTAACTGACTCATTGAATCAATTCAGTTTTTCAACGAGCCTGACTGCCTATTCCCCTTCAACCGTCAGCGTTGCGGCTAACACTACTTTTTTGGGGGCAAGCCGCAACGGTGTAAGCTTCAACAATTCAATAACCCTGAACGGTTTCAGCCAGTACGGTGACGCGCTTACTTTTAACAATCTGACTTTGAACGGAGTCACTTCAAACTTTACAGTAACTACACTCGGAGCAAATATAACAATAAGCAACTATGACCTGAACAATTACATAAGCTACACAGTTAGCGAGAGCGGAAGCCAAACTTTTTCTTTGAACGAGTCACCTGCATCAGTAGAGATTAACGGCGCACTAGTTTCTATTGGAGATGGCTGGAGCTACAACCCTCTGAATGGAGAAATCACGGTCACCGGCGCTACCTCTTCGGTAATTATAAACTTCCCGTAGGATTGACGCGAGGGTAGAGGCAGTATTAAACGCTGTGGGCGCTCACACCATTTTAGTGAACGCCGCGCAATTTGCTTCAGCTACCAGACGTAATAAATTTCACGTTCGTTTTTGACGTTTTACTTGTTCAGAAACCGCCAAGAAAGCACCACTCCGATTGTTGTCGCCACTGCAGCGAATATTCCAACGTAAGCGAAGTCAAAGGGAAGGGAGAATGGAAATTTGCCTATACCATTACTAAATATCATTAGTCGTCTCACTGCGTCTGTTGTGTATGACAGTGGGTTTACATTAGCTATTATCTGCAACCAACTTGGCATCAGGTTGATTGGAAAGAATGCGTTGCTAGCAAAGATTATGGGCAGTGTGAACAGAGTCAGCACGGCCTGTGGAGTTTCTATTCTTGTTGCCCTCAGGTTGATTGTGATGAAGATCGATGACAAACCCATTGCAATTAGGAAAACAACAGCAAAAACTCCAAGTATGCTGAAGGCGGTGAAGTTTGTACCGAATTTAAGGCCAAAGACGATTGCTACAACTACTACGATTCCAGCTTGAAAAACAGATCGCAACGCTGCTGAAAGAACCTTTGATAGTATTATCAGTGACTTTGAAACAGGGGTGCTGAGAGCCTTGCTAAGAAAACCCGTGCGCCGGTCCCAAACTACCGACATGCCACTAAAGGAAGCCGTGAAAAGCGTAGCCAACGAAACCAAGCCCATAGCTATGAAGGAAAAGTAGTCAGTGACACCGAATGTATTCCTCATTATACTCGCGGACAAACCGTTGATTGCACTGCTTAACTGACCAAGCTGTGCCAGTGTAAGCGGTGGGTTAAACGCAACATGCGGTATTTGAGCGAGACTGAATATTGCGCCTAGATTCAGTGATTTTCCCAGCAAGCCCATCCAAACAATCGGCTGAAGTATGGTTAGTAAGAAGACTATGGGAGCCTTATACCATTTTTTCAGATCACGATTCGTCAAGGCCCAAAGACCATGCAACCTATTTTTAGAAACCTGTTCATTCTCATTCTCACTCACCGTCTCGCCCTCCTAAATGTCATCCTCTGAGCCATGTCGGCTTCCCAATTCTTCAAAGTCGCGCATAGATTTCCCCGTATATTGGAGGTAAACCTCATTCAATGTCGGTTTTGAAAGTGAAAGCCTGGTCACAACATGTCCCTCTCTACGCAAAGCCTCGATAATCAGAGGGGCGGTCACCTCACCATTTTCAGCCCTTATCAGATAAGCATCATTCTCCTTCTTAACGTCCACAACATGATTGATCTTTTTCACAAGCCCTGTGATATCTGCGCCATCTTGAATTGCGAGCTTAATTATGTCGCCGCCCAAACTCGCTTTCAACTCTTCAGGGGTTCCTATCACCATGATTTTTCCGTGGTCAATTATGGCGATACGATCGCAAAGGGCATCAGCTTCTTCAAGGTAGTGCGTAGTCATGAAGAGAGTCATGCCGAACTCTTTTTTCAGCATCCTGACATAGTTCCAAGTTGCAACTCTAGTTTGAACATCCAAGCCCAACGTTGGCTCATCCAAGAAAAGAACCTTAGGTCTGTTGATCAGGCCGCACGAAAGTTCCAACCTTCGACGCATACCACCAGAATACGTTTGTACCAGCTTGTCTTTAAAGTCTGCAAGTTCCACAAGATTCAGAAGGTCTATTGCACGTTTCTTGGAAACCGTTCTTGGAATTCCGTACAGATCCGCGCACAAAAGCATATTTTCGTAACCGGTTAAGTCCTCGTCAGCCGTGTACTCCTGAGGAACCAGACCTATAGAGTTTCTAACCTCAACGTTCTCTTTGGCAATATCGCTACCAAGTATAGACGCCCTCCCTTCCGTCGGTCTTAGGAGCGTAATGAGCATGTTTATAGTTGTTGTTTTTCCAGCCCCGTTGGGTCCCAAGAACCCGAAGATTTCGCCGTGCTTTACGCTGAAGTTTATATGGTCGACGGCAATGAGGCGGCCATTGAAGACTTTCGTAAGGCCTTCAGCCTTAATCACGTCTTCACTCATTTTTTCCACCCTTTAGTTTATGATTGAGTTCATCAAGTTTCTTTGATGCCTCATCTAAAACGGCTCTTGCTCCCCCTAAGGCTTGTCCAGAGAATCTCTCTGCGTATTATATAAAGAGTATTTAAGATGCATCCGTTCCGAACTTCCGTCCACAACGGATTCTGTTAACTCTTGAAGTCTCGTATACACAAAGAGAAATCCATGTTAACCAAGGAACATTGAAAGTTAAATGCACAATTACCAAGCCAAAGTTTTTTAATTCAACCGAAAGTTACATTTCCACGTGTACTCAAAGAAAGCGTTATTCAGAACGACACCAGAATAATTAGGAGACGCGGTCTAAAATTTTGATCTGCTGTTAGCCTTTGGAAAGTACTAGAGAACGGATAGCAAAAGACCTTTAATAGTGCTTTAATGCTAAAGGACAATGGTACTTTATGCACGTGAACAGGTTACATGTGGCAGCAACAATAGTTTGCATAATTTCTCTTTCCAGCTTAGTTTTGATTCCGTTTGCAAACGCTGACTGGACAATGTTCCGCTCTGACTCATCTCATAGCGGTGCAGGAACAGGCAATGCGGCGCTTACTCCTACGCTGATTTGGAAAGACGCGATCGGCGCCTTTTTTCATTCGTCTCCGGCTGTTGTCGGTGGCGTCGTCTACATAGGCTCGGGTGATGACAACGTTTACGCTTTGAACGCTGCTACCGGCGTCAAAATCTGGAGCTACAACACCGGCAGCTATCTTGAGTCGTCTCCGGCTGTTGTCGGTGGCGTCGTCTACATAGGCTCCTACAACGGTAACGTTTATGCCTTGAATGCCGCTAACGGCGACTATATCTGGAGCTACAACACCAGCTCACCTGTTTATTCGTCTCCGGCTGTTGTCGGTGGCGTCGTCTACATAGGCTCCTACAACGGTAACGTTTATGCGTTGAATGCTGCTAACGGCGCCTATATCTGGAGTTACACTACCGGCGGCGCGGTATATTCGTCTCCTGCTGTTGTCGGTGGCGTCGTCTACATAGGCTCACTTGATGACAACGTTTACGCTTTGAACGCCGCTACCGGAGCCGAAATCTGGAGCTACAACACCGGCAACTGGATTGGTTCGTCTCCGGCTGTTGTCGGTGGCGTCGTCTATGTTGGCGCATGCGACAATAACGTTTATGCTTTGAACGCTGCTACCGGCTTCAAAATCTGGAATTACAGCACCGACGCAGCTGTTGTTTCGTCTCCTGCTGTTGTCGGTGGCGTCGTTTACATAGGCTCACTTGACTATAACGTTTATGCTTTGAATGCTGCTGCTGGCACCGAACTCTGGAGTTACAATACTGGGAACTGTAGTGTTGCTTCGTCTCCTGCTGTTGTCGGCGGCATCGTCTACGTCGGCTCAGAGGACTGTAACGTTTATGCATTGAATGCTGCTACTGGCGCCGTACTCTGGAGTTACACCACCGACTACATGGTTGACTCGTCTCCTGCTGTTGTCGGTGGCGTAGTCTACGTCGCCACCGATGCCGGCACCATTTATGCTTTGGGCACTTCACCTACGCCATCTCAATCACCAACACCCACTGCAACACCTATAACTACAGCTGTTCCTACTCCAACAACATCATTACCCACACCAACTCCAACAGCAGTAACTGTGCCAGCGACCACGGCTAGTGGCTCAACAGTTGACCTTACAATCAGCGGAAACGTAACCAGCGCTCAGATGTCCAACGTTACAATCGCAACAAGCCAGTCTGCCACGACAACCACGGTGTCTTTCACCGTAACTGGGCAAAGCGGCACCACAGGTTTTTGCAACATAACCATCCCAAAAAGTGCAGTGCCCTACGGAACAACACCAACAATCTACATTGACGGTCAACCTGCTTCAGACCAAGGCTACACCCAAGACAGCAACAACTACTACGTATGGTACACAACCCAATTTAGCATACACCAAATATCCATCGTGTTCACGGCGGCCTCTCCTTCTCCGAGCCCTAAACCGCAGCCAAGTTTACTTCAAGAAGTAATCTATGGAACAGCGGTTGCAGTAGCCATTGTAGCAATAGTTGCAGTAGTGTTAATGCTGAGAAAGCATGGGAAAAGAAAAAGCTCAAACTGTATAACCTTTTACTCTCTCGCTAGATAATAGCCTAAAAACGTAATATATTGAAACTCCAAATCAAGGAGTCAACCTGACTCTGTCACGCGGGTACAATGTGACTTCTCTGATGTTCTTCTTCCCAGTCAATACCATCGTTAACCTTTCAAGACCAATTGCCCATCCAGCATGCGGCGGCATCCCATAATCGAACGCTTGCAAATGATACCTGAAGGATTCGGGGTTGAGCCCTTTCTCCTGGAGTCTTTGAATTAGCTGGTCTTTTTGGGAAATTCTTGTTCCGCCTGAAACGAGTTCTATGTATCGCCACATTAAATCGAATCCCTCGCAAAGTTCTGGTTTGTCTTCGCGCGGTTTAATGTAGAAAGCTTTTGCATGTCTTGGCCAGTCTGTTATGAAGTAGAAGAATGGGTAGAGTTTGCCTAATTCTCTGAAGGCTTCTGTGGGAATGTCTTCACCCCAAGGAATCGTTACATCTTGCTTTTTGAGGTCGTCTAGGACTTGGTCGTAGGTTAAACGTTTGAATGGAATCTCTGGGATTTCAAACTTGTATTTGAGCACCGAGAGCTCGTTGGCACATTTCTTCCTTACTGTGGTGCAAGCGTGATGTATGACTTGTTCAAGAAGTTGCATGACGTCTTGAGCGTTCGCAAAAGCCTCTTCAATGTCAACGGAAACGAACTCGCTTAGGTGCCTGCGAGTATGGGATTCTTCTGCCCTGAAGAAAGGTCCAACTTCAAAGACTTTCTCAAAGCTTAATGTTAATTCTTCTTTGTAGAGTTGTGGGCTTTGTGCAAGGTATGCTTTTTGACCAAAATAATCAACACTGAAAAGCTCTGCGCCGCCTTCAGTTGCAGACGCAATAATTCGTGGAGTGTGAGCTTCCAAGAAGCCCCTCTCGAACAAAAAACTTCGAATTGCTTCAAGAGCGGTGTGCTGGATTTTGAAGGCCGCTAAGTTTTTTTCTTGGCAAAGGTCCAGCGGTCTTGCGTCTAAGCGTGCTTCTATGTTGGCTGGCGTTTTCCCTGTAATATCAATAGGCAATTGTTCTGTGGCTGTGCTGAATATTTTGATGGCGTTAGGTATTACTTCTATGCCTCTCAGTGTCATGTTCGTTTTTTTAACGGTTCCCTTAACTGCCAAGCTGAATCTTTTCTGCAGAAGGTCTGACTTACCTAAAACTTCGGGCGCTATTCTTTTTTTAGGAATGGTTATTTGGATTGTCCCTGCTCGGTCTTGAAGTATAATAAAGCGGATGCCGCCCAAATCGCGGATTTCCTGAACCCAACCGAAAACCGTTACTTCTTGACCATCCATTTCTGGTGTCACATTACCGGTATAATGAGTTCTACTCCAGTCACCCACAGAGTCCAAGTTCATGTTTAATCGCCATCCTTAATCTGCGATTTCTACGCGTAAGGACATTTTACGTACTTTACTTGCGATTTCCTTTAGAGCCTTAAGGTCAAAAGGCAACTGTACGCCACGTTTCCGCTTCAGGATAACTCTGGTTTCGGTTGTTCCATCTGGAAGCCAAATCGTGTTGATTGTTAGTATGCTGAAAGGTATGAATAGGTCTTCTAGGAATTTGCGGTCATCAACACCATACTCTAATACGCGAACATTCTTGCCGGTTTCATCGCCTAAGGCTTTGATGATCTTGCCATTATAACCTAAAAGTTTTGGCACGTCTCCATGTCCAACGATGATGGCTAAGGTTTTTTCTACTTCAATTGCTTTGTAAAAACAAACGTTTTGCAGGGAAGGATATTTCTCTTCTAAAGAGAGTAGTAAACGGGCTATTTTCAGGTCTATCTGACTGATTTCGCCAGATTTTACTTTAGCTGAGCATTTTTGGCATAGAATGCCGCTTTTCAAGCAGAAGCTGCATAGTTCAGTTTTCATTTGTGTGTCGTTTTTCCTGCAAATAGGAGTTTAGCTATTGCGCGTTTCCTCTCGTCAAGGTTATTTCTATTGAGCTTACGTTAATTGGCGAGTCGCCTTCTTCTTGTGGTAATAGTTTGTCTGTTCCGATGCCGATGTTTTTGATTTTTACGTCTGGGAGGAATCTGTGCCTAACAACTTCGGCTACGTCTATTGCTCGGCTGATAGATCTTCCCCGTGCTTTTATGCTTACTTCTGTTGCTCCGCCGTGAAAGAAAGTAATGCATGCGAGTACATAGTTCATTATTGGTTTTTTTCCGATTAAGACAGCGTTAGCATCAGTCACGTCTTCGCTTCACTCCTAGTTTACTTTTTAAGTGGCTTCACTAAAGCCTTTTTTAAAAATAAATACATTGTGGTGTAGATTTAATGTTATGTCTGGCGCTTGCAAATTGGTTGCGGCTGGTTGCTGTTTGCCGTTTTTTGTTCATCTAGCGTCACATTTATTTCAAAATATACACGTTCTTCTTTATGCTTGTAAAAAGTTAATAACCCTATTAAGCCCTGAAGTGTTAGAGGGAATTTACTTTTTTGGTAGATCGCCATCTTGTTTTTGACGGTTTGGTAACACCAAATTCTTAAGCAACCTCACTATTGTAAACGTTTAACTTAACAAACATCACATAAGTGATCAATTTGGAGCCATTAACTAAACGTTCAATTCAACTCTTAAAAACACTCTATGAGAAAGGGAAATCCACAAACACCTATACGCTGAGGGTTAAGCAAGACGAGCTAGCAAGCCAATTGGGCGTGAGTAGGCAAGCATTAAATGTGCACTTGCGCAAACTAAAAAACCGAGGCTACATTCGAACTGGCAGAGGCTTCATAGATGTTACTGATAAAGGATTGAATGCTCTCGGAGTATCCACTACTCCAGCCTTTATTCTACTCAAGGTTTCACCAATTAAGCGAATACACGTTTATGATCAAATCCGTCAGCTTGCCGTTTCTAGGGCTTTCCGCATAGCTGGCGAAGTAGACGCATTAATAATTGTTGAACGAGATAACCTAGACGAAGTTTTAAAGAAACTCTATGGCATTGACGGAATCGAAGATACACGTTCTTATGTCACGATTGAGGAAATTAAATAGGGACAGTTTTGAATTTATTTGAGTATGAAGCAAAGCAAGAGTTCTCAAAGCATAATATTTCTATTCCAAAAGGCGCATTGATTGCTAAGTTCACCCAAACAGCTCAGGCAACTGCTAACCTTAAGCCGCCTTACATGGTGAAAGCGCAAGTTTTAGCTGGCGGAAGAGGGAAAGCAGGCGGAATCCTATCCGTCGCATCGGAAAAAGAAGCAGAAGAAGCCGCGATTAAACTTCTTGGGGCACAAATAAGGGGTTTGCTTGTTAAGCAGGTGCTAATAGAAGAAAAACTTCCAATCCGCAAGGAATTGTATGTGGGCATTCCGGTTGACCGCTTTAACCGAAGCTACGTTGCCTTAGTCTCTGCAACAGGCGGAGTAGAAATCGAGGAAGTAGCCAGTAAAACACCGAAAGCAATCATCCGAACCCTCATTGACCCGCAGTTGGGTATGCGTCCTTTCGACTCTTTGGCAATAACAAAACAGTTGGGTTACAATGGCAATCAACTTGTAAAATTATCAACCATCATCCAGAAGCTATACCAAGTTTGCATTGACAACGATGCTGAAATGGTTGAGATTAATCCTTTAGCCGAGACAGAAACAGGAGACTTCGTTGCCCTAGACGCTCGAATGGTAATTGACGATAATGCCTTGTTTAGACATCCAGAATACGAGGCAAAAGAAACTGAAATGCTTTCGCCTCAAGAGGCCTTGGCTTTAAAGAATAACCTGGCTTACGTTAAACTTCAAGGCGACATAGGCGTGGTCGGCAATGGAGCTGGATTGGTTATGGCTACGCTTGATTTGCTTAATATTTTCGGCGGCAAACCCGCAAACTTTTTGGATTTAGGCGGTGGAGCAACCATCGAAGCCATAACGGCAGCCTTGCAGATTGTTTTTGCTGAACCAGACACTAAAGTCATACTAGTTAATGTCCTTGGAGGAATAACCCATTGCGATGATGTTGCACGCGGCATTGTTGAGGCAGCCAACGAGGCTAAAGTTAAGAAACCGTTGGTTGTTAGGCTGGTAGGTACAAACCAGCGGGAGGGCCAAAAAATTCTCGCAGACGCTGGTATAAGCGTCTTAGACAGCATGGAAGAAGCAGCAAAACACGCCGTTGAAATTGCCAAGGGAGCGCAACCCTAATGGGTATAATAATTAATGTTGACACAAAGGCGATTGTTCAGGGCATCACTGGGAAACAGGGCAGCTACCAAACTAAACTAATGCTCGATTACGGAACTAAAATAGTGGCTGGAGTGGTTCCGGGCAAAGGCGGAACAATAGTCAATGGCGTCCCAGTTTATGATACCGTAAAAGAAACTGTTGAGGCGTATTCGCCTAATGCTTCCATAATTTTTGTGCCAGCGCCGTTCGCCCAAGATGCAGTTCTAGAAGCTATCACTAATAAAATCAAGACGATCGTCGTGGTTACTGAGCATATGCCGATAAAAGATGCAATAAGCGTAATGGCGTACGCAAATCGGTCGCAAGTCACCATTATTGGTCCAAACACACCTGGAATAATAACGCCTGGAGAGTGCAAACTTGGAATAATGCCCGCCCACATCTTCAAGCCAGGCAGCATCGGCGTGGTTTCGAGAAGCGGAACTTTAACATATGAAATAGCCGCTGGGCTCACAGCCAAGGGTTTGGGGCAATCAACCTGTGTCGGCGTCGGCGGTGATCCTATCGTGGGCTTAAATTTCATCGATGCCTTAGAATTGTTCAAGGAGAACCCGCATACTAAAGCGATAGTTTTGATTGGTGAAATTGGCGGTAACATGGAAGAATTAACAGCAGAATACATAACACGAGAACGTTATTCCAAGCCGATTGTGGCTTATGTAGCTGGACGTTTTGCGCCGTCTGGCAAGCGGATGGGTCACGCGGGAGCCATAATAATGGGCAAGCAGGGGACCGCACAAAGCAAAATTGAAGCATTAATAAACGCTGGAGTAATGATGGCTGAGAAGCCTGGTGATGTGACAGCGCTCTTGGTTAAGGAGCTTTTGCTTTAAGATTAGCTTTTCCTGTAAATTGCAAAGTTAAGACAAAAGGTATATTTGATACTTAACCATCAAAGACTTAGCCCAGAATGGACGGTTAACAATAAAATGCCGATATTAGATCCAGTTAAAAAGGCCATAGCGCAGAAGCACAGGCTGTACATGAAAATCTGCAGAGACTGCGGCGCACGCAACGCCGAAACCGCAGTGAAATGCAGAAAATGCAAAGGCAAGAACCTGCGCTGGAAGAAACGAGAAATAGTAAAGTAAAGTAACAGAGTTTATTTTTGTTTTACTTTTGTCTTCGTAAAGTCGGGTTCATAAATCTCTTATTTTACAGCGTTTTCATCAGCGTTTCCATGTTGAAAAATGTATTGGCACAGCCGTTCTTTAGCAAGGGAACAGATTGCCAGGCCATGCCCATACTGCTCAACTTTTCGCCAGACATCATCACTTCTGGACCGCATGCAACGCCCACAACACCCTCGTACTTCTTCTGCTTCAAAATATTAGGCATACAAGAACCTCCAGATAAAACGTAAACGTCGTACCCTTTCTCTTTGGCAATGCGTTCCGCCTTGTTGACAAAGCAGTCGGGTGAGCAATGAGCACAAACGTAAGAGGTCAAGCTTGGCTCAAAAACGGCTTGGCATTGACTATCCATGTATTTTCTACAACAATGGGGAAGAAACAAAGCCCTTTTTTTGGTCTGCAGAAATTCCTGTTTTTGTATCAAATTCAAAGTTTGCATCTTGAGGAGGTCTTGAATTAGCACCACAGCATCTTGGATGTTAAGCCCTGTAACTTCCTGAATTCTGAATTTACTGATTAATTCCTGTAAGGTTTTCTCAAAAAGCTTATGCATGCCCATTTGGTTGCCGACAATGGCGAGTTCTATGAAAAAGTGTTGCGGAGCCTTTGAAATGTCGAAAGTAAACTTATAGGGCATAACTCAAGATGAATAAAAAGCCAAACTTAAAAAGGATATCTTTTACAACTGCATATGGAAACGCAGTTTTGTTTTAGCACGCGCACATTATCTTTTAAGTTTTTAAAATTGTTCACCTGTGGCAAAAAACGAGGCTTCTAAAAAGTAAAAGAGCAACCACGAACCCCGCAATAAGCTAAATCTGGAACTAGAGAACTTTTACGAGCGTTTCCATATTAAAAATGGTGTTGGCACAGCCATTCTTTAGTAACGGTATAGCTTGCCCAGTCACATTCATACTGTTCAAAAGTGGCCCCAGCACTTTTATTTCTTCTCCACACGCAATTCCCACTACGCCTTCGTAATGTGTATTCTTCAGAATTCTGGGTATGCAGGAACCGCCTGGCACCACGTAAACGTCATATCCTTTTTTTCGAGCTAAGTAATCAGACTGGCTGACTAAGCAGTCTTCTGAACAGTGGGAGCACGAGTAGGACGGAATTTTTGAGTCAAAAACTGCTTTGCAGCGACCATCTAAATACTTTCTTGTGCAGTGAGAAAGAAAAAGGGCTCTTTTCTTGGTCTGCAAGAATTTGCCTCGCTCGATCATGTTTACTGCTTGTAAATCAATTAAATCCTGAAGCAAAACTAAGGAATCAGAGAGATTTAGTCCAGTAGCCTCTTGTATTCTGAACCTTAAAATAATTTCTTGTAATTTTTTAATTAACGTTTTATGCATGCCCTTCTGGTAACTTACAGTCGCAATTTCAGTGAAGAAGAAAAGCGGGACCTTTGACAGGTCGAAAGTAAATTTATAGGGCATGTGTTTATTTAAGCTACTATGATGCTTAAAAAAATAACTGTTTCTGTGTAAAAATTAACATGGGTTATTTCTTCTCCAAGTTCAAGCCTAACAAATCTTTAATGTCTTTAAGCTCTTCTCGGAGTTGCTTTACTTCCGCTTCAAGGTCGCTGGCTCTCGATTGTGCATCTTTCTTGGCGTTCTCTAAGCTAACAAACAATTCAGGCTCTGAATCAAGCCTTTCTAGTTTCTGCTGCAGATCGGCTAAATTTTGTTTAAGCCCTAACTGGATTTCCTGAAGTTTTCCAATTAACTCTGTTAATTTTGGCGCTTCTGAAGTTTTTTTGTTGGATTTAGCCATCTGTCTACACACTTTGCTTGAAATGAAAAATAGGAAAAGGTGGTTATTAGATGCTTATTTCGAACATTAACCGTTCAACGAGTTCCTTGTACCTGTTCCGAATAGTAACCTCAGTTACCTGCGCAATCTCGGCGATTTCCCTCTGAGTCTTCCGCTCACCCGTCAAAACAGACGCGACGTAACTTGCTGCCGCCGCAATTCCGGTCGGTCCTCTGCCTGACGTGAGTTTAAGTTCTTTTGCTGCGGCTAAGATTTTGTGAGCGATTTCTTCAACTTTTCCCTGCATCGTCAGTTGATTAGAAAACTTTGTTATGTACTGGCTTGGCCTAAGCGGCGGAATTGAATAGTTCAGTTCTCTGATTAAGAAACGGTAGCTTCTGCCAACTTCTTTCTTGTTTACACTCGAAGACTGAGCGATTTCATCTAAAGTTCGAGGTAAAGCACATTGTCTGCATGCCAAGTAAATCGATGCTGAAGTAACACCCTGAATTGACCTGCCTCGGATTAGACGCTCTTTTACTGCTTTTCGGTAAATTACTGAGGCTGTCTCAAGAATGTTTTTTGGAAGGTTCAAGTTATTAGAAATCTTTGTTATTTCAGAAAGTGCAAATGCCAAGTTGCGTTCTGTGGCGTCTGAAACTCTGATGCGTCTTTGCCACTTCCTGAGACGATAAACCTGCGCTTTCTGCCCGGGCGAGAGACTTTTACCATAAATGTCTCGATCATGCCAATCGATGGTTGTTGATAAACCCTTATCATGGATTGTGTACGTTAAGGGTGCTCCAACTCTGGTTCTTTTTGACCTTTGCTCATCATCGAAGGCTCTCCATTCTGGTCCTCGGTCAGCTATTTTGGCTGCTACTACGAAACCGCAGTCCATGCATACTATTTCGGCGCATTCATAATCGCGCATAAGTCGGGTGCTGCCACATTCGGGGCATGATTGTATTTTGGTGGGTTCTGTTTTTGCAGATTGGTCGGGTTCTTCATGTAACGTGTTATCTCTAATCATTCATTTTTGCTCCGTTTTGTTTTCGAGAGAAGCAAGTACACCGGTTTATTCACTAGTTTAGCAGGTTCCCTAACAGTTGGTTTAACCACGGCATAGGGAGCAGACACTGGACCTATAATATCAAAAACTTTACCGACAATATCTAAGTTTTCATCAACAACTTCTGAGCCAATTTTAGGAGTTTTTTCAGTCTTTACAATCATGTTTTTTGACGGAGTTAACGCCCGCACCCTGCCCAATTTTTGCAAACGCGCCATTCCCCTCTCGCAAAACATGTACGTGACCGTAGTAGTTTATTTAAAGCTTTCTAAAGGCTTTATAAGCTGTTCTATCTAGAAAATGCCTTACACTCTTGCATCGTAATATAACGTGAGAGTGGAGAGGTTTGGATAGGGATTCAGATCAGTTAAAAGCATGGATCATAAAGAAGAGATTGCAAGGTTGGTCAGTTACCAAGATCTGTGCGTCTGCTAGGATAAGCAGGGACATGTTTTATCGCTGGTGGAATCGCTATCAAACCCAAGGTAATAATGGCCTGAAAGAAAAAGTTAGAGGTCGACCGAAAGGTTCAGAGGTTGAAGATTCGCTAAAAAAGAAGGTTACTAAGCTCCGAGAAAGATATGAGTGGGGACCCAAAAAGATCGCTGGAAGCCTCAGGCTCAAGGGTTATGAGATAGACAACAACCAAGCCTACCAGATCATCTGCCAAGCAGGCTTAAACCACCCTATAACTATGCCTAGAAAGACCTGGGGAACCAAACGTTTCCAAAGGGAACATTGCAACAGTCTCTGGCAAGCTGATTTCAAACTGTGCAGTGACGACTGGTGGATGATCAGTTACCTCGATGACCGCTCCAGGTTCATCACTGGATCGGTTAAGATTTGGAATCCAACGGGTGAGAACGCTATGTTGCTTCTTGACAGGGCGGTTAAACGGTATGGTGCTCCAAAGCAGATTCTCACAGATCAGGGAACCCAGTTTAAGCCTGCAAGAGGAGAAACATCGGCTTTTGACGTGCACTGCATTGACTTGGGAATTGAGCATATTACTGCCAGCGTTCGCAGGCCTACTACTTGCGGCAAGATTGAGGCTTTCCATAAAGCGTACGAGCTGGAGTCTCACCTCTTCAAAGAGCACTGGAGCTTCATCCGCTACTATAACTACGTCAGGCCACACGAGGGGATAGGCTATTTAACGCCAGCTGAAATATACCTAAAAGAGAAAGTGTAAGGCTATTTCTAGATAGAACAAAAGGCTTTATAAGCTGAAAGATTAGACTGACCTTTAAGAGTCGAAAGCTTCTTAAATAAGAAGTGTGGATAAGACTCTACCTTAAAAGGGTGAGGCTAATATGTCCAAACCATTCTATGTAAAATATGAAGTACCAAAAGAAATCGTAGATGCAGCCTATGAAGCCCTAACGATTGCTTCTAAATCAGGAGTAGTTAGGAAAGGAACAAACGAGGCAACAAAAGCTGTTGAGCGATCTCAAGCAAAACTTGTCGTAATAGCTGAAGATGTTGATCCGCCAGAAGTGGTGGCGCATTTACCGCTTCTCTGCGAAGAAAGAAAAATCCCCTACGTGTTCGTTCCAAATAAAGAGAAACTGGGCAACGCAATAGGCATAGACGTTTCATGTGCAGCAGCATGTATTCTCAAAGAAGGCGAAGCCGTAGGATTAATCAAAGAAATCGTTACTCGGATTGACCAGGTTAAACGAGGATCTCAGTAATGAGTAAAGAAGCAGCGGAAGAGCTTATTCCATCAGAAGTTATCCAAGTCATTGGTCGTACAGGTGTCACTGGCGAAATCACACAGGTTCGAGTCCGCATCATGGAAGGAAAAGATAAAGGCAGAATCATAACACGCAACGTTAAAGGACCAGTCCGCGTTCAAGATATTCTTATGCTGCGGGAAACAGAAAGAGAAGCAAAGAAAATTACAAGGTAACTGAGGAGAAATTGTCATGCCAAAAGCAAGAAAATGTTCGTTCTGCGGTGCTGATTTCCCAGCTGGTACCGGCATGATGTTCGTTAAAAACGACGGATCAATTTTATGGTTCGATTCTGGCAAATGCAAGAAAAGCTCACTGCTATTCAAACGAGACGCACGTAAACTTAAGTGGACCAAGTACTTCGGTAAAGAAGAGAAAGGCAAAGGTTAAACCACAAGTCCTTTTCAGTTCCAACCCATTTTTTCATATTTTTAATAATTTTGTTGTTCGCTTTTTTACTGAAAGTTTATCTTCCGATCGTTTTATCATAAATTTAGGTGGCTCAACTTGCCCCTTTTCCGTACAAAGAAAGAAGCGTTCGAATGGTTAACGTCAAGCAAAAAAACTATTGATGTCAGAAAGGGCAATCCGCACCGCGGCGAAGTTGCTGTTTATCTATCAGGACGGAAGGTTCTGCGGATGAGGATTATTAAGAGGGAAACGGGAAGACTCAGGGAAGTTGTTCGGTCTGATAATTACAGGCTGGTTATTCCTTCCGCTGTGGTTATTAATGATGCTCTTGTTTATCTGCGAGAGCTCTATGATGGCTATGACGGCGTTTTTACTGCCTATTATATTGTGCCGTTTGAGAGTTAAGCATTTTGAATTTTAGATTTAGGTTTGCGATTACGTTAAAATAAGTGCTAAAATTAGAATTATCATATGGAATATTTTCGTTTTTAGTAGAAATAATAACTAAAACGTAACGCTTAAATATGCTGCTAATGATTTGTTCATCACCTATAATGAGGAATTAAAAATGGTAAGATTTAGTGGCTGTTACACTGCGCTAATAACTCCCATGACTCGTGATCGTCAAGTCGATTACGAAGGCTTAGGTCAACTGATAGATTTCCAAATAAAAGAAGGTGTAAAAGGTATACTCGCCGTGGGCACAACAGGCGAAAGCCCCACCTTAGACTGGAATGAACACAACCGGGTAATTGAAAAAACCTACGAATATGCAGGTGCGAAAGTCTTAACTATAGCTGGAACAGGAAGCAACTCAACCCAGGAAGCCGTCGAAGGCACGGAACACGCGCAGCACTTAGGCATTAAATGCGTTCTCCTCGTAGACCCATACTATAACGGGCCAAGCTCACTGGAAATACGCAAGGAATACATTGAACCAATCGCTAGGCAGTTCCCTGAAGTCCAAGTAATCCCATACATTATTCCAGGCAGGACAGGAACCCAGCTTTACCCACAGGACCTTGCAGTTCTTCACCAGCAATACCCAAACGTCTCTTGCGTAAAGGAAGCCACTGGAGATTTGAAAAACATGGAGCTAACGCGCAAACTTTGCGGCGAAGATTTCGACATCCTCTCAGGAGACGACGACAAAACATTAGCAATGATGACTTCACCCGATATTGAGGCAAGCGGCGTAATCTCAGTCACATCAAACGTTGCACCTCGCGCAGTAGCTGACATGACACACTACATTCTTGACGGTAACCAAGAAGAAGCCGACGTCATCGCTCAAGCACTGCAACCGCTCTTTAGCATAGTTACTGTGAAAACACAAGAACAAACGCCCTATGGTCAGGTAGCGTGCAAAGCCCGCAATCCCTTAGTTTATAAGACTTTAATGAACGTGTTAGGCATGCCGTCTGGTCCATGCAGGCAACCTCTGGGAAAAATGACCCGTAACGGCTTAGAGGTAGTCCTCACAAATGCCCGAAAAGTGTACGAGAATAATCCTGAAATCCTTCAGCCCATAGCAGACTACTTTAACGTGGACTTGAAAGAGAGGCTATACAATGAGAGGTACTTGGAGGGGCTCTTCTATGCTTAAGCTATGTGTAGCAGGCGCCGCAGGCAGAATGGGCAACGCTATCATCGATGAAGCTACCTCAAAAGGGCATCAAATAGTTGGTGCAATCGAGGCTCCGAATAATCCATGCATAGGCAAAACCTTGCGGGAACTTGGCATCACCAATTCGGATATAAAAATTCTGAGTTCCGACAGAATAAGTGAAGCGTTACGTGACGCTGATGTCTACGTTAGTTTCACGATACCCGTGGCTGAAGTGATTAACATACCTCTCGTTGCTAACCTTGGAAAACGCATAATCCTTGGCACTACAGGTTTCACTCCAGAGCAAAACCGCCAAGTGATAAACGCCATGTCAGGCAAAATTCCAGCAGTGTTTTCACCGAATTATTCCGTTGGAGTCAACATAATGTTCAAGCTGGCAGAAGCATTGCAAGCGTTTCCGAAGGAATACGACTTCAGCATAAACGAAATCCATCATACTGGCAAAAAGGATGCGCCAAGCGGAACGGCAAAGAAACTCGGAGAAATTGTCGCTAATGCCCGCGGTTATACAAAAGTCGTTTATGGAAGAGAAGGCATAAGCCCACGGCAGCCTGGCGAACTTGAAATAACAGCCTTAAGAGCAGGAGGAATCCCAGGAATCCATGACTTAATCGTGGCAGGACCATACGAGATGCTGCGCATAGAGCACACTGCTTTTTCACGTAACGTTTTTGCTCAAGGCGCAGTTTACGCAGCAGAATGGTTAAACACGCAGAATCAGCCCAAAGTCTTCAGCATGGCCGACGTTCTAGGCTTATCTTAGCGGTGAAGCATGTTGGCTATCAGGGTTGTTATCAAGTTCGGAGGCGCTGACCTATCGTCAGGTGAGAAAATCCAACAAGCAGCTCGGCTTATAGCAGAAGCGCCTTTCAAAGAAATTGTTGTTGTAGTTTCAGCTATGAGCACAATGACTGATAGCTTAATCCAAACTGTTTCTCAAATAGGCGTTCCCGACGCTGAGTGGGCAGAGATAATATCTATAGGTGAACGAACAAGTGCCCGAATCTTTTGCGCAGCACTAAGAGCCCAAGGCTTAAACGCTAAACTATTCGACCCAGCATACGAGAACTGGCCCATCATAACCGACTCAAACTTTCTCCACGCTAAACCCATTTTGGAAAAAACTGCATCTTTAACCGAGCAATTCATCAAACCCCTACTAGGCACTGTCATCCCTGTTGTGTGCGGTTTCCTTGGAAAGGACTCGCAGGGTAGAGTCACTACTCTGGGAAGAGGCGGAAGCGATACAACAGCGCTATTACTAGCCAACTGTATATCCGCAGACGAAATCATTCTGGTGAAGGAGACAAGCGGAGTACTCTCAGCAGACCCAAAAGTAGTTTCAGACGCAAGACTACTCGATAAGTTGGAAATTCACGAAATGTTTGATTTGGCACAAGGCGGAGCAAAAATCGTCAAGGCTGAAGCCCTCAAATATAAACTACCAAATCAAGCCCTCAGAATAGTGGACTTTGCCTCAGGCAACCTTGCTTGTGGCGGCACAGAAATCACAGGATCTTTCAGCCAGAATTCGGCTGAAATCTTAACACAAGAAGGTTTGATTGCCATTAGCGTAGTTTGTAACGTTAACGCGGAAAATATCAGAGACATTTTCTCAGTGCTTAGCAAAAAACCAGTTTACGGTGTCAGCTCTGGAAGAAAATCAGTAACAGTCTTCATCGCAGACAGCGGTGTCACTCAAGTTCTAAACAAGCTTCATGGCATAAAAAGCTCCAAGGCGATAACTCACAGGGAAAACGTTGCCATGATCCAAATTAGCAATCCTATCTTCATTGATTCACCTGGTGGCATAGCAAAGATCTCCACTGCTTTAAGTCAAGCTGGAATTAACATCATTGAGGTTACAACGAGTAAGGCAACCATTAACGTTTTTATCGAGGAAAGCCAAATCAAAAGAGCAAAGGAAGCAATAGAAAATGTCGTCTAAACGTAAAGTAGCCATATTAGGCGCAACCGGAGCCGTTGGACAACGGTTCATTCAACTCTTACAGGGGCACCCATGGTTCCAAATTGAGGTGCTTGCTGCTTCAGAGCGGTCAGCAGGCAAAAAATATGGGGATGCTTGCAACTGGGTTATGGAGTCAAACTTGCCTAGAGAGATTGCTGAAATGCCCGTAGCAAACGCTGATGTCGAGTCAGTGGAGAAGGCAGGCGACGTGGATTTGGTGTTTTCGTCTCTTCCAGGAGACTTGGCAGGTCCGGTTGAAGCCGAATTCGCTGCGCTCTTTCCGGTTTTCAGCAAGGCAAGCGCCCACCGCATGGAAAAAGATGTTCCTTTAATCATCCCAGAAATTAACCCTGACCATGTTGGTTTGGTTAAGGTTCAGCAGAAGTTACGAGGCTGGAAGGGTTTCATAACGACTGACCCCAACTGCAGCACCATTCAACTTGCAATTACGCTGAAGCCGCTGATGCAATTTGGCTTAAAGCAAATTATTGTCTCCACCATGCAGGCGCTTAGCGGAGCAGGATACCCCGGTGTTCCCTCAATAGATATAATTGATAATGTGGTTCCTTTTATCTCAGGCGAAGAAGAGAAAATGGAGGCTGAGGCTCTAAAGATACTTGGCACCTTCAACGGCAAAGCAGTGCAAAACGCGGATTTCAAGCTTAGCGCAAGCTGCAACAGAGTCAATGTAAAGGATGGACATTTAGAATCAGTCTTCATCAAGCTCGCAGAGGGTCCATCTTTAAAAGAAATAGAAGCTGCCTTTGCCAACTTTAGCGGCGAACCGCAAAAGCTCAAATTGCCGTCTGCTCCAGCGAAACCAATCGTGGTTCGGCATGAGAAAAACAGGCCTCAGCCACGTTTTGACCGAGATACAGGTTGCGGCATGAGCGTTGTAGTTGGCAGAATCCGCAAGGACCCAATTATGACTTTCAAGTACATGTGTCTTGGGCACAATACGGTTCGGGGTGGTGCAGGCGCAGGCATTCTGAGTGCTGAGCTCTTTGTAGCTAAAGGTTTAGCTTAACTACCGCTCAAATAATAACACATTGAATCTGGTGTAAACAAGATGGTCAAAAGAAAACTTCGGGAACCCTTAGAGGACCGGAAAGGCAGCTTGTTCTTTGATGGTTGCTCAGTTAAGGAGTTGGCTGAAAAATACGATACTCCCTTGTACGTAGTAAGCGAGAAACGCATCAGAGATAATTATAACCGACTTCATGACGCTTTAATCCGCAATTACAAGCACGTACGGGTCTATTATGCCGCAAAAGCCAATTCCAACCTTACAGTGCTAAAAATTCTCCAGTCACAAGGAGCATACTTAGACACTGTCAGCCCCGGCGAAGTGTTCATGGGCTTAATCAGCGGATACACACAAGAACGCATAATGTTCACCGGAACCAGCGTCAGAAACGACGAGTTAAAAGTTCTAGCAGACGCCAACATTACGGTAAACGTGGATTCTCAATCAGAGCTAGATAGACTACTGAAGATTGCAGTGCCGCCGACATTGTCGGTTCGTGTTAACCCAGAAATCGGCGCAGGCCATCACAGCCATTGTATAACTGCTGGTCCAGACTCAAAGTTCGGTTTAACGGAAGGAGACGCTCTAAAGGCTTATGCGACTGCTAAGAAGGCAAGGGTCGAGCGATTTGGCATTCACATGCACATTGGCTCGGGCATTCTTGACGTAGAACCTTACGTTTTGGCGGTGGATAAACTGTTGAGCATAGCTAAGCGGGTTCATGATGAAATAGGAATCAAGTTTGAATTCATCGATATCGGCGGCGGTTTCGGAGTTCCTTACAAGCCAGATGACCAAGAGTTCGATTTGGCAGCGTTCGCCTCGAAAGTGGTGGCACCTTTCAAGGGTAAGGTTGCTGAGTATGGTCTCGGTAAACCGTTTTTGTGCGTTGAACCAGGCAGATATTTAGTGTGCGACGCAAGTATCCTCCTAACAACCGTTAATACTGTTAAGTTTACGCCATCAAAGAAATTCGTCGGTGTCGATGCAGGCTTTAACACGCTGGTTAGGCCAACAATGTATGGTTCTTATCATCCAATACTAGTCGCAAACAAGCTTTCAGCGGCGGATGAGGAAACTTATGATGTAGTAGGTCCAATCTGCGAGTCAGGCGACTTCTTAGCCAAAGATCGAGAGCTACCTGTGGTCAAGGAGGGTGACTTACTGGCGGTTTTGAACGCTGGAGCATACGGTTTCAGCATGAGTTCACAGTACAACGCAAGACCCAGAGCTGCAGAAGTCCTCATTAGGCAAGGCAAATCTGTGGTCATTAGAGAGCGAGAGCAGCTTGATAATTTAACCGCTAATCAGCGGATGGCAGAGTGCCCTTGATGCGTTTCTGGAAGATGCATGGTTTAGGCAACGATTACATAGTAATCGACAACAGAGACGAAAAAATTAGCGGTACGCAAGCTGCAGAATTAGCTAAGAGACTTTGTGAAAGGCGCTTCTCAGTCGGAGCAGACGGGCTCTTACAGGTTTCTAACTCTAAAGCGGCTGACGTTAAGATGCGAATTTTCAACGCTGACGGCAGCGAAGCAGAAATGTGCGGCAACGGGATAAGGTGCTTTGCCAAGTACTGCTACGAAAACCGCATCGTTCCAAAGCAAGAGTTCACAGTTGAAACACTTTCGGGCTTAAAACATGTCTGGTTAACCCTGCGACAGGAGGAGGTTAGCGCTGTCAAAGTGGACATGGGCGTGCCAAACTGGGAAAGGAGTTCCCTTCCTATGGTCGGACAGGGTACATGCATCAACGAGAACTTAGAGGTTGATGGCAAAGTCTTCAAGGTAACGTGCCTTTCAATGGGCAATCCGCACTGCGTAATATTCGTTGACAAAGTAGACGATTTTCCAGTGGAGCGCATCGGACGAAAAATTGAGAATCATAGTGTTTTTCCGAAAAGAACCAACGTCTGCTTCGTTCAAGTCCTAAACCTCGATGAGTTGAAAGTTCGTGTTTGGGAAAGGGGATGCGGTGAAACGTTGGCGTGCGGTACAGGAACCTGCGCTGCCGTGGCTGCAGCAAACAAGCTTGGAAAAGTGGGAAACAAAGTTACTGTACACTTGCTGGGCGGCGATTTGCAGGTGGAAATGGCCGAAAACTTGTTTTTGAGCGGGGCAGCTGAAAAAGTTTTTGAGGGAAGGCTATTTGGAGAGGTATAAACATGACGTTTGAGTATGCTGACAGAATAAAACGGTTACCGCCTTATCTGTTTGCTGAAATTGAAAAAATTATTAAGGAAAAAAAATCGCAAGGTATAGACTTAATCTCGTTAAGCATTGGTGACCCTGATCTTCCGCCGCCAAAATTTGTAATTGAAGCGCTAAAAGAAGAAGTCGCCAACCTGAAGAATCACAATTACTCTTTCAGCCAAGGCGAACCGGACTTCCGAGAAGCAGTCGCAGGCTGGTACAAGAAACGATTCAACGTTGACCTGCAGCAAGACCAAGTGATTGCGCTTTTAGGCTCTAAGGAAGGCATAGCGAACATTGCTCGAGCATTCATAAATCCAGGCGACAGAGTATTAGTTCCTGACCCAGCATACCCAGTCTACGCTAACGGCAGTACAATCCTCTGCGACGGCACAGCAGTGCCGCTGCCGCTGCTTGAGGAAAACGGATTCAAGCCTGATTTTCGAGCGGTAAACGCCAAGAATGTGAAGATGATGTTTCTCAATTATCCCAATAACCCGACAGCAGCCACAGTTGATAAAGCCTTTCTAAGAGAAGCAGTGGACTTTGCCAAAGACAACGACATCATCCTGTGCTATGATAACGCCTACTCAGAAATCGCCTACGACGGCTACCGTGCACCCAGCATACTGGAAGTTGATAGCGCCATGGACGTGGCCATCGAATTCCATTCGCTTTCAAAAACCTTTAACATGACAGGTGACCGCATCGGCTTCGCCGTCGGAAACAAGCAGCTTATCGGTGGCTTAACAAAAGTTAAATCGCAAATCGATTCGGGACCGCCAGTTTATACGCAGAAGGTAGCTGTCAAAGCTTTGGCAAGCTACACGACCGGTGAAGCGCCAGATTTTCTAAAGAAAAACAATCAAATCCTGCAGGAACGACGCGACCTGCTTGTTGAGACTCTGGGCAAAATCGGCTACAAATGCGAAAAGCCCAAAGCAACCTTCTACGTTTGGGTTAACTGCAAAGGCGACTCGATGAAGTTTGCCACAAAAATGCTTGACGTTGGTGTGGCAGTTACGCCGGGCGTTGGCTTTGGAAAGTATGGCGAAGGATACGTTAGGATAACGCTTACCCAGCCGAAAGAACGCATAGTTGAAGCCTGCAACAGAATCGCTGTCGCCGTTAGCAAGGGTTAATACCGTATATATTCAAATATGTTAAGACTGTATAACTTAGAACACGTATATATGAGGTTGAGATGATATGGAACGAAGAGTTATGTCGCTTGGCAGATCTTCTCTGGTAATTTCTCTTCCCAAAAACTGGATGCAGCTAAACGAACTGAATAAAGGCGATGTCGTCTCATTTGCCATTCAACGTGACCGCTCTTTGGTTATTTATCCTGGCGCGAAGAAAAAGACAGAGACAAAAGAGACAACGCTTCGCATTAACCCGAATGAAGACGAACTAGTAATTACAATGAAGATATTGGGCTCTTACCTGAACGGATACAGCGGAATCACCCTTATTTCAGAAACAGTTTTTTCCGTTCCACAGATAAAGGCAATCCGCAAGACCGCGGGAATGTTATACCTGAGAATTATGGAGTCAAACTCTAAGGGTGTTTTCATTCAAACCTTAATGGACGAAACTAAGGCAGATCTAAAGGTAACTCTACAGAGAATGCATATGCTTTCCCAGTCAATGGGGGAGGATGCTATTAAAGCGCTTAAAAACAAAGACATAGCTTTGGCAAAAGCTGTTTTCTCTCTTGACGATGATGTGTACCATTTCGTCTATTTCCTCAGCAGAGTGCTACGCAATGCTATTCAAGACTCCGTTTTGACAAAAGAGTTTCGTATCGACCCGTTGGAATGCATGGATTATCAGACCTTGGTTTACATGATGCGGGACGTAGCAGACAATTCAGCGGAAATAGCGCGGCACGTAATAATGCTATGTGGGATTCAACAGGACATTCCGGGCAACGTGTTGGAGCTAATGTCCATCGCAGGAAATGAAGCTTTAAATTTATACGTAAAGGCGGTGGACTCTGTCTTTTCGAAAAATGTTTCGGAATCAATTGAGATACTTAGGCAACGAGAAGAAATAGCGAAGTTGGATTCGGAAATAGCCGCTAGGGCATTCGCAGAAAAACAAAAAAATGAGCAATTGATTTGTGCAATCTGCTCCATCAGAGATAGCATAAAAAGGATTGCGGACTGTGCCGCAGCGATAGGTAGGATCGCAATAAATCGCGCGTTTAGTGAATCTACTTAGGATTTTTTGCCGGGGGATAGCTTAAAGTCATCGTCAACTTGGTGGGGAACAGCTCTTTCTTCGTTAGTTTTCGTGCAAGTGGCAGATCAGTGTTGTAGTTGTATACATCTTTTCCGTTGGCTAGTGCATCGCGTAGAATCTCTTTTTCAAGTTTGTGTTTTAGATCTCCAACTGTGAGTGCTCCGATTGTGAAGATTCCAGGCAGCATTTCTCGCATGTCGTCTTTTAATTCTATTCCTTCGACTCCGAATGGTGGTACTGCGTTTATGTCAATTAGGACCTTCATGGTTTTGACTTCATTCAGCATTTCTTTGTCTATGATGCGAACGCCCATTACTCCTGCGCACATCACTACATCGGCTTTCTTTATGATCTCAATTTTCGAAGCTGGAGTTGGAGCGAAGATGCCTTCGACTTGAACGCCGTGATCCTTGGCTAGAAGTTTAGCTATACCTTCAGCGTGTTCTTTTCCGTCAACGCGTTTCGGATTAATGCTGGCGATCGTTACATTGCATCCCATTTTAGCCAAGAGAACTGCAGCTATTTGTCCTACAGAACCTGTGCCGAGGATAGCGACAGTTTTGGTTTTCAACTCGCCGAGCTTGCTTGTCTCGAGCGCATATTCAGCTTTTGCTACCATTGCAGCGGCAGTTGTATATGCACCAGCTGGATCAACGATTATACTTGCTTTGAATGGGGGAAACATCGCATCTTTCATAGCTTCAAAGACTTGTTCGGCTCTTTCAGCGTTTTTCCCTCCGATCAGAAAGCAGGTGTGCTTAACGGCCTTTGGTCCTCTGGAGAGTAAAGCATCTAGCACTATACTTTTGACGTCTTCTGGAATGATGTTCTCGTAAGGAATGACGGCGTTGTATCCTGCATCATAGGCCATGCAGATGTCAAATGGGCTCGCTTTAACGTCAGTGTCGAGGTAGAAGAGCAGGTAAGGTGCGTTTTCAGATGCTTTGTCGATAACGGGCTTAACCTGGATCTGCATTGATTGGAGCCAGTTTTCCATTTCCTGTGAAGAGGGTGTTTCAACCTGTGTTGAGATTATTCTTTTGGAGAGTTTCGCGATTTCGACATTGGCGTTGACCGATTCTAGCAGTTGCTTAACTCCCGCAACGTGTTCTGGGCTGCAAATGTACAGGCATGTTATCTCGTCTTTGTTCTGGATTTCTCTTGCGTGCTCCATAATACCCATGACGATCCAGCTTTCTCTTATTGAGAAATTGACTTCGTGTTCTTGTTCCTCTATTTCGGATTGTAAACTCTGTCCGTATGCAACGAGATAGTCTCTCTCTGTGGAATCGCTGTTTTTTTGTTTGTTTAGGTTTTCTATGCTATTGATTATTTTGTCTCTCAATGCTGTTTTTTCTTCAAAAGAAGATTCAAGATATGTTTTGGCATTGCTGTCAATGTCAACGGGGAAGAAAGGAATGCTGCTTTTTTGGAACACGGTGGCTAAGATGTTATCTTCGAAGAATTCTTTTTGAGATCGATTGCCTAGCTCTTCCGCGACGAAGTCTACATTTACTTTGGCAACCAGATTTTCGACAAATTTGTAGAAGCCGATTGATGGTTTTAGAAGAGCTTGAAGTTCATTTGGCTTTGCGGATGAAGATTTTTCGAAAAGGTCAAAAGGCTCATTGTATTCTTTCTCCTGTATCATTACAGTTAAGTTCTTTTTTTCCAGTGGCTTTACTTCAAGTACATTCATATTTTTTTGCCTCCTTATTGTTGATCTACATGAATAGCAATGAAAAATATATACTTAATCGAAATACCTTATATGCTGATATATACTGTATATACAAAGAAGCGCATTCATGAAAAACATTTTAGCTAAAGTTTTTTAGCAGTTTGTTAAAAGAGGCGAACCCAACAATACCTTCCTGCAGAAGCAAGGCACACCAGAAGTCAAAGCCTACATAAAAGAGGTAGAAAATGACGCTCTTGAAAACCCGCAATTGTGCCTTCAACTTTGTCACCGATGGTAAGCACTCAAAAAATTGAAACAGGGAAGCGGCTACTGTGCGCCGCTTTTTTCATAGAATTCTTCGGGAAAAGTCGGCGAGAGCATTAGTCTGGTCTTGACCTTCTGCCTGCCGTCTTTTGAGTGAGGTTTCCTAAGCAAAGTGTCATTGTATTTCTCGATTTCACGAGCTTCTTCAGCTAGTCTCGCAGCTGCTTGGGCTATCTCATGCGCGCATGTGACTAGGGGGATGTACTTTTCGCTCTCTTTCTCCATGAAGCATGCTTGGGTGTCTACCTCTGCAATTTTCTCAGCCATGCCGTAAGCAGCCATTGCTTTCGCTTTTGCATACGGATTGTTGAAAGGTGAATTGTCTCGTACTGTATTCATGTCTATTACTAATCTGGGCAGAGTTGGAGTCTGGCCGGCTTCAAGCGAATAAATCACTTGGTCAATTGCTTCTTGAACTATCCTGTAAACGCCGGTGATTGCAAGTATTTTGTTGATGTTTGAGTTGAATATCGCCATCTCAATGGGATCCAAGAATTCTTTTCTGGCTCCGATCAGAGGGTCACCGGTGATTATTATGTAGCCTAATCCTTGACTTTCCATTTCTGCTTTTGCCCGTTTTGCTGGAGAATCGGAGATCACGATGCCTGGCCGACCGCTTTTTGAAATTTGCTCTCTAGCCTTTGCTGGTCCCGGCAGGGCCGTATTGGGTGATATTGTGACCAAAACATCTGGGTTGAATTCTAAGATTTTGGGGAACGCTTCTTCAACGTCCTCGAGGTTCATTTTTGATCCTGTAGTGACTGTTCGAACTTTGATGTCTTTTCGGTCAGCCAATTCGTCGAGGAGAAGTTCAAGATTTGGTGATGTCCCAATGTTACCGCACTTAAAAATTCCGATTTTTTTGATTTGTTGTTGTTCCAATTTTGTTCACTCTATAACTGATTATGCGGGTTTGATTTTTAAGATTACCGTTTCAAATGATTTTAAAAGTGATTTTTTAAGAGAATTCTAACATAAGAAATAATATTTGACGGATGTTGTTGAAAAAAACTTGAAAAAAATAGTTATAACTGTTTCTTTTCCAACCCTGTTTAGCAGCTATTCGTGTTGTGTTGCGTCATCGTCGGCGTGATAGTGATAGTGTTTGAAGAGGTTCTAGCCATCACATGGCATTTTCTTAATAATACAAGCCATAGTGTTGCTAACGCGATTAATGGAAGTTAAGAAACAACAATAAGCATCGCCGAAAGTAAATCAAAAATAAACAAATCTTTTTTAATTTTTTATCCATCGAGCTAAATTGCGCACTGCAAAACCCAAAACAGTTTAAATAACCATAATTGTTTAATAACTTAGTCTTCTAGTTAACAAACTTAAAGAAGGCAAGGTAATGACGCTAAACGAAACTCTAGAAAAGCTCTCAAACGCCTGCGGAGTAACAGGCAGAGAAAACGAAGTTAAAGAATTAATGATTCGGCTAATGACGCCCTACGCAGACGAGATAGTTGTTGATAAACTTGAAAACGTAATAGCCATCAAAAAAGGCAAATTGAATGCTCCTAAAATCATGCTTGCCGCTCATATGGATGAAGTCGGTTTAATGGTGAAAACAATAACTAAAGACGGCTTTTTGCAATTCACTAAAATGGGCGGAATAGACGACCGCATCTTACCCGCTCAAAAAGTCACAGTTTTCTCAAGAAAAGGTCCTTTCCCTGGCATAATCGGCTCAAAACCACCCCACATCCAAAAAGAAGAGGAGCGAAAAAAAGTCACAGCTTTCGATGAGCTTTTCATCGACGTTGGAGCCGAAAGTAGAGAAGATGCTATGGCATTGGGCGTTGCAGTCGGGGATCCAGTAGGCTTTGACATAAAATATGTTCCATTAGGCAGGGATGTTGTTATTGGCAAAGCTTTAGATAACCGAGCTGGCTGCGTCGCAATGATTGAAGCCCTCAAATTAATGGAAAAAACTGATTATACCGTTTGTGCCGTGGGCACTGTTCAGGAAGAAGTAGGCTTACGAGGCGCTGCAACAGCGGCTTTCGGTGTTGACCCCGATTTAGCAATAGTACTTGACGTAACTGTAGCCGGTGACGTTCCAGGCGTAAGAGAATTTGACACAACCGTTAAGATGGGTAAAGGCCCAGCGCTCACAATTTCCGATTCTGGCTTGATTACTCATCCGAAGGTTTTGCGGTGGCTTTTGGACACGGCGGAAGAAGAAAAAATCCCCTTCCAGCTTGAAACAGGATTAATGGGCTCAACTGATGCTGCACGGATTTCCTTAACCAGGCAGGGCATTCCAAGTGGCAACATATCAATACCCACAAGATACATTCACAGCCCAGTAGGCATGCTGTGCCTAAAAGACATAGAGAACTCGGCTAAACTTACTGTTGCTGCAATACAAAGAACTTCAAAATACTTCTAAACTTTTTTCTTGCAGTATGCTGCATCAGCGAAAGCATTTTTAAACAAACATTCTTCTTATCCTATTGTGGCTTAACTTATGAGCACGGCGGAGAAATTTGCTGGAAAATTCGAGTTTTTAGAACATACCGCTGACGTTTACATTCGAGCGCATGGTAAAACAATGGAGGAAGCCTACGAAAACGCCGCGCTTGCAATGTTTGAAGTTATGACAGACACTGATAAAATCACCCAGACGCAAGAGGAAACCTTAGAGGTTGAAGCTGAAGACCAATACGCGCTGCTTTATAATTGGCTTGAAGCGTTGCTTGTAAAATTTGAAACGGAAAACATGCTTTACTCAAAATTCCAGATAACTAACTGGGAGGAAACAGATGAAAACTTCAAATTCAAAGCGAAAATTTGGGGCGAAAAATTTGACCCTCAAAAGCATCCGCAGAGGGTCGGCGTTAAAGCAGTAACTTACCATAGAATGGTGATAATAAGGGAAAGAGACATAGCGGTGTTAGAGTTCATTTTGGATATTTAGGCTAGGTTTAGTTTCTTTAGTTCTGCCACTATCTTGTCAACTATTGGTTCTGGCGGTTGGTCAAGGCTTGTGGTGGTTGAAGTGACGAATGGCACTTTTTTCTCCTTAAAGTATTCTAAGAGCGGTCTTGTCTGTTCTTGGTAGACCTGCAGTCGGTTCTTTATAACTTCCGGGTTGTCATCCGACCGCTGATATAAGGGGCCTCCGCATTTGTCACAGATGCCTTCAACTTTCGGTTTTAAGAAGCGAATGTTGTAAACAGCTCCGCAGTTACGGCATATCCTACGGGAAGATAAGCGTTCAATAATAATCCAGTCAGGAACATTCAGCAACAGTATGACGTCAATTTCAGTAATAGAATCTAAGATTTTGGCTTGTTCAAGCGTTCTTGGGTAGCCATCCAAAATAAAGCCTTTTCCTTCTGGAATTTTGCTTAAGCGTTGCTTTAGTACTTCTACAACAACTTCGTCTGGAACAAGAAGCCCCTTTTCCACATAATCCCTGACTTTCCTACCTAACTCGGAGTCTTCCTGCATTAATTCACGGAAAATATCGCCGGTCGCTATGACTTCAACGCCAAGTTTTGCTTGTAGCCTTGAAGAATAGGTGCCTTTTCCTGCACCTGGCGCTCCGAAGATAATTGCTTTCAATTTGCTGCTGTCACCTTTAGCCTCTCCATAGAATAGTAATAGATAATTAAGTTTTATGCCCCAAATTGCTATCCTGCCTTACTAATGTCCTTCAACTTTGCTAACGCCATACACGCCGTGTGAGGATTAAAATCGCAAGGACGATCATAAAGGTTCCAAGTGCAAAGGGGAACAGTGCCAGCAGGTACTCTAAGGATGATGGAGAAGAACCAACAGTTGCCTGTTGCTGCGTCAGCGTGAACGAATTCAAGATTGCCTCCGTACTCGAACTTGCGAGGAAGTAATATTGACCTTGGGGCAGGCTCAGGGAGACGCTTCCAGTCTGGAGATCATATTGACTTACCCACGATGATGGAATCCCAGTGAAATTCTCCAGAGTTGTTGGTACCTGACCATTTGTGGTATGTTGAAGCAGTAGAGCATCATGTTGGGTTGTGCTCATGGCATAGATGAACACGGGACTTGAGGCGCTCCAAGTAATGTTTAACGGTACGGTATCAGACTGAACATCCCACGATAAGAGCGAAACAGTTGTGTTTTGGGGTATAAATTGATTTGAAACTGCCGAGCCAGTGCTACCTACTATCATGGAGGGGGCAAAAGCAAAAGAACCAAGGACAGCGGAGGCAGAGGAGATTAGAAGAATTCCCACGAGTATCAGAACAGCCGCCGTCACTATTTTCAGTGCCGATTGCTGTTTCTTTTCCACTGGTGCTTTCTGGGGTAAGGTCTGGAGCAAGTTGACTGCGAGTTGTCCCCTCTCGGTGAGGTAATACTTCCCCTGATTATCCTTGGATACAAGAGTTCCTAATGCCTTCAGATGGTAGTTGAGTCTGCCCGTGTTTGTTACTTGTAGGAGCGTCATTAATTCTGTGTAGCTGAGCGCCTCTTTTTCCGCTAGCAACTCCAGTATGCTCCTCCTTGTAACGTCGTTGAGAATCTTATGCAGGGATGACCAGTCTACTTCTTCCATGCTTTGGTATTTGTCCATCAATCCACTTTAACTTTTTTGATAAGAATAGTTATCTCCTGCTTATCAACGGGGTTCTCTGGTGTCATAAAATTCATCTGCTGTCAGAGTAGGGGCTTTAATTTTATGCGGTGCACTTTAATTTCAAAGAAACGTTTATGGATAACAGCACTTATCAAAACCTGTAGGGTGAAGCTTTGCACACAAAAGAAATCGGGAAAAAAATTTTTCTAGTCGAGCTAGAAACTGGTGGAATGAAAAACCTCATTTGCAGCTACATAATAAAAGGCACTAAAACTATCATTGTGGAGTCTGGTCCAACCTCTTCAGTACCCAATCTTGTTTCTGGCTTAAAAGAACTCAACATCAGATTTGAAGATGTTGAATACGTTGCTATTACGCATGTTCATTTAGATCACGGCGGCGGCGCCGGCACATTACTAAAGTTTCTGCCTAACGCAAAAGTCCTCGTCCACCCAAGGGGAATGCCGCATCTGATTAATCCTGAACGGCTTTGGCCATCTGCTCAAGCGGTTCTTGGATATGTAAGCGAAATTTTCGGTGAGCCTGAACCTGTTCCAAAAGAACGAATAATTCCTGTCACTGAGGGCTACTTTGACTTAGATGATGGCGCAAAACTGACGGTTATTGAAACGCCAGGCCATGCCTCACACAACCTTAGCTTCCACGAATCGCTAAACGGCGGAGTTTTCCCAGGGGATGCTGCTGGCACGTATTTCCCAGAGTTCGACGTGGTGATGCCTACTGCGCCGCCTCCCTTCCATCTTGACGCAGCGTTAGCTTCCTTAGATAAATTAATCAGCCTTAAGCCAACAGTTCTGTATTATAGCCATTTCGGAAAAGCCTCAAATGGAGTTCAACGCCTGAAAGATTACAAGGTGCAGCTTCAATTATGGGCAAAAATCGCGGAAGAAGGCGTCAGGAAAAACCAAAGTTTAGAGGAGATACGTGACAGAATAATTATTGAGGACAAGGTTATGCTTCAATTGGCCGATTACTTAAGATCGCATCGAGTTTACTCCAAGACCGCTCTTGGAAACACCGTTCGAGGCTTTATCGACTATGCCAAGCAAATTCAGGCTAATGAGAGTTCATAAACGTTTTATAGTATCTTTCCACTTTGTTTTTAAGGTGAAAAGTTTTGGGTGAAAGTGAAAGCAGAAAGGCGCCAGAAGAAGTTCCTCTTGAGAAAATAAACGAGTACACTTGGCGTATCCCAAAATACAAGTCAGCCATGCGAGTTCCAGGCATGGTTTTTGCAAACGAAGCGCTTTTAGAGAAAATGAAGACTGACCGCACTCTCTGGCAATGCACGAACGTAACACAACTGCCTGGAATTTATAAGTATGCAGTAACATTGCCCGATGGGCATGAAGGTTACGGTTTTCCAATAGGCGGCGTTGCTGCAACTGACTATGATATGGGCGTCATCAGCCCTGGCGGCGTAGGCTATGATATCAATTGTGGCGTCCGCCTCTTAGCAACAACGCTTACAGAAAAAGATATCCGACCCAAACTTGCACCGCTAGCAGAAACCATTTTCCGCAATGTCCCCTCTGGGCTTGGAAGCCGACGAAAAGACCTAACTGTTTCCGCTGCCGACTTAGACAGTTTGGTAGTTGAGGGTGTGAGGTGGCTTATTAAACGCGGGTTCGGTTGGCCTGAGGACGCAGAGCACTGTGAAGAAAGCGGTTGCATGGCTAATGCAGACCCAGATAAGGTCTCATCGACCGCCAAGAGCAGAGGATTAACCCAGATTGGCACCTTGGGTTCGGGAAACCACTTCTTAGAAATACAAAAGGTAGACAAAATCTACAATCCCAAGACAGCTAAGGCTTTCGGAATTGCGCAAGAAGGCCAAGTTACAGTGATGATTCATTGCGGTTCAAGAGGCTATGGTCACCAAGTCTGTTCTGATTATCTGAGAGTTATGGAGCATGCAGTACAAAAGTATAAGATAACGTTACCCGACCGCGAATTAGCATGTGCGCCTGGAAACAGCAATGAAGCAGGTGATTACTTCCAAGCTATGATTTGCGCTGTCAACTATGCTTTTTCTAATCGTCACGCAATTATGCATTGGGTCAGGCAAAGTTTTCAGCAAGTTTTCCATGAGCCGCCTGAAAAATTTGGTTTAAAACTCGTTTACGATGTAGCGCACAACATTGCCAAGATAGAAACACACAAGATTGATGGCGGAGAAAAGAAAGTTTGGGTTCACCGTAAAGGAGCAACACGCGCTTTTCCAGCAGGGCACCCTGATGTTCCAGCTGATTACCGCAGTGAAGGGCAGCCAGTGCTTATTCCAGGCAGCATGGGTACAAGCTCATGGGTCCTGGTTGGTTCACAGAAAGCTATGGATTTAACTTTTGGTTCAACAGCCCATGGCGCGGGCAGAATGATGAGCCGATCAGCAGCAAAACGGCAGTATTGGGGTGGAGACATAAAAGCGGCTTTGGAGAAGCGGGGCATCGTTGTCCGTGCCGCAAGCATTTCTGTTTTGGCTGAGGAAGCCGACCCCGCGTATAAGAATGTAGATGTGGTTGCCGACGTCAGCGACAAGATCGGAATTGCCACTAAAGTTGCAAGGCTTGTTCCACTAGCTGTAGTAAAAGGGTAGATTAAACAATCCATCTTTTTTCAATTTTTTTTGTAAAATCCTGCTTTTTTCACTTGATTTGGGAAATTGTATATCTAGAAGTTTAATAATGCACTAATACTTTAAATCGACAAACGCGGGAAAGCTCACTTGAGTAAACAAATCAGGCTTCAGTACAGTGGGTTCATCATTTTTACAACTCAAATATTGAGTTTAATTACTGGACTTATCTTCACGCTTTTGCTTACCCGAAACATGTCTAAAGATCAGTTTGGAATTTGGACAAACATTTTTGATTATACTGGATACTTTATGCTTTTTAGCGGTTTGTTTCCTTTCTGGGCAACTCGGTTTGCGGCAAGAGGTAAAGTGGGGACTATTAAAACTAGCGTTTTAGCGCAGTTGTTAATAGGTGTTATTGCGGTTATAATTTATTTTCCAGTTATAACTCTGGTTTCAAGAGCAATCGGAACTGAAGCCTACCTGCTAATTTATTTTATCGCCGGATTGTATGTTCTGACCTTTTTCATGATTACTATTTTTGAAAGTGTTTTGCAATCTGTAAGGCCTCAGGCACTTGGGTACGGCTTGATGATTGAGGAAATAGTGAAAGTGACTGTCGCTTTAGTTTTGATATTAGGTTTTAGGCAGTTATTCCTCGGCGCAATATTAGCCTTAACTGTTTCCTGCGTTGTTCAAATATTATACTATTGGTATCTTTTGTCCGATGAACTTAAGGGAAAAGTACACTGGGGCTACCTTAAAGAGTGGCTTAAGGGTTCAACCGCAATTGCCTACAGCGCTGTTGGCGGGCAATTGGTTGCTTTCGTCTTTATCCTGCTTTTCGTGTATGGCGGAGCAGACACTAGAGCCTATTATCAAGCTGCCTTCACTTTTACCACCATAGTTGGGTATGCTTCTTCTTTGGCAACCGCTTTGTATCCTAGACTGTTGGCTAATTCTTGTTCAGATGAACAGGTTGGATTATCGTTTAGAACAGTGTTAATGTTGGCTATTCCGTTTGCTACAATTACAATGGTTATGTCGACTGCGTTCTTAACAATCCTAAACGTCAGTTACGCTGTTGCCTGGCCCGTTCTGATCGCACTAACGGTTGATACCATGATAGGTTTGGTTTCTACATTTTATTCTTCATGTGTTATGGGTAAAGAAGGCTTTGATGCGGAAGGAAAAATCTCTATTCGCAAACTTTTCAGAAGCAAAATCTTCACGGTATTCACCATTCCATACATTCAGGCGGCATTTGCTTTGCCTCTGGTATACTTCGTTCTAACGCGGCTGCCGGTGCATGGATCAGTGCAAGCGGTATTGTACGTTGTAGCGATAATTATTAGTGTCCATCTTTCAGCGTTCATCGGATTATACTTATACATGCATCATTCAGTTAGAATGCCCGTTGCTTGGAAAAGCATATCCAAATACATTTTAGCCTCCCTCTTTATGGCTGGCGTCATGTTTTTCCTGCTTCCCCCTACAACAACACTGCTTGCCACAATAGCCAAAGCCATCGCGGGCTTTGCAATTTACGTTGTCTTGCTGCTGGCTATTGATGCTCAAGCGAGACAGCTCATAGGATTGATACGGGAAGAAATCAAGGGTACACTACGACAGTTAACACATAAAGACAATAATTCAGGGCAATAATTTTTGAGGAATAAATAAACTTGATTTTACTTGAATTTTGCCCTTTTCTGCCGAACGTCAAAGTATCGCTAGCTCAATAAGCTAAAACAAACAGGTTTTCTAGAAGCCGCCTTTGCTCCATGCCCTTGCGGTTTCGTAGCAGAAAGCTAAGGCACATATGAATGTACCTGCCGTGGCGAAGAAGTATTCGTCGGTCACTACGGGGGGTCTTAGAAGCGTTAATTCGGTGACGAGAAGTAAAACTGAGAAAATGGCGTAAAACAGAAACCTTGGAATTAAGAAGCGGCTGATTTTTATGCTGTCTTCCAAAACAACCTTATTGATGGCGTAGCCGCCGTCCTCACGTTTTAGCAACCCTACGTCTTCTAGTTTAGAAAGATGATAAACCGCCAATGAAGGAGTGCTCAAGTCGAGAGCTCTTTGGACCTCTCTTGCTCCAACGGCCTTGTTGCTCTTTAACATGAACCTATAAACCTCCAGCGTAGTCCCCTTCAACGTACTTTCAGGTTCATCCGAGGTCAAGGTTTGCCACAACGCTTCAAATCACATTCGCGACTGATTTAAAGATTCTCCGTTCAATCAATTAGAACGAAAAATCAAATGATTAGAACAGATGTTCTATTGCATAGCATTAAGTACGGCTCCAAAGTCTAGGAGCTTATCAAACCAAAAGGATGATAGTTTATGAGTGAACAGAAAAAGCAAATGATCCTTGCAATTGTTCTTGCTTCAGTTTTAATAATTTTTCTTGGCGGAGTGAGCTTATTGTTCTTCCCTGCCCAACAGACGTCATACACATCAACACCAGAAGCCCAACCGGCTCCTATCGGTGGTTCCAATGGAGCTCCTGCTATTCTCGTAATACCAGTTGAAAGCACTGTTGAACTTAACTCTTCTGAAGGGTTTAACTCCTCAATAATGGCGGCTGGAGCGGCAAGTTCACCGTTGTTCGTGTTGCCACCTGGAGGAAACGGTTCAGTGCCTTTTTTGGTCTATTCAAGCGGTGCAAATGAAACTGTTAATATCTCTTTAAGCGTCTACTTAGGGTCGGCAGAAGCAGAATCCTATGGCGTACAGTTCAGTGTTTCTCCATCAAACTTTGCCCTCAGCCCGGGAGAACAAGTAACGTCAGTTCTCAACATAGTCGCTGACCAAAATGCGCCATCGGCATTTTATACGCCAACAGTTGAAATACAAACAAACTCCTCATACATAATCGGAGGCTCAGTAAATGTCCCCGCTTTGTTAGTTGCAAACTCCACTCCTAAATGCCTCTTTCTTGTAAACGAACAAGAATTTATTCCACCCGTTGTGATTGCACCTTCTACGCCACCTGTGGGAATTATAAATGCGTCTGCTAGCTCGCCACCTCCGACGACGATTACGCCGATCATAAATGCGTCAACTGGCTCGCCTCTCCCAGCGCCCTCCCCTCCTGGAATTTCTGGGTTGTCTGTCGCTCCCACCATTAACATGGTTCCTGGCGAGAATGCAACGATTATATTCGGCTGCCTTACTCAGGATAATCTAAGCCTTAACGTAACCGTTCCCTCAGGGTTAAGCGCCCAATTTTCACCAAACCCACTGAACATAATTTTCAGCTACACATCAGGAAAAATGTATGCTCTAACAGTTACTGCAGGCACAAACATCAGTTCTGGCACATATGAAGTGGACACAACTGGAAGCCTAGGCTCATACCTATTCGACGATTCTTTCTACGTCGCAGTCAAATAAGCAAGGGGGTCGATTTTGATGCACAACTTTACGACAAACTTCCGTTTTTTGGCGTTTATTATCGTTTCAGGTCTCATTCTATTAAGCGTAACTTCACTATCGTCTGCCAGCCTAACCTCATACAGCAACGTCCAAATAAACATCCAAACCTCAAACATACAATCAGGCTACTTCACTGTTACAGCGTTCAATATGACCGGCTACCAGGAATCCTCGGTCCAAACCTATTATCCCATCGCCTCCTTCGAACTTCCAAACGGACAATACATCTTCACCGTCACCGCAAACAACCAAACCTCGAATTATCCAGTTCCCCTGCCGCTCGGAACCACATCAAGCAACAGTGAAAACCCCGCAAGCACTCCATCATTGCCCATCGCAGTCGCCCCAGCGATAGAATACGGCTACTCAGTACAGCAAATCTCCAGCTCAACAAGCATCACAATCACAACTCAAAATGTTTCTTCATTCCCAACAAACACGCTAACAGTACAAGTCCTCTACGCCAACGGAACCGCAGCCGCAGGTGCATCTGTTTCAGCATCCACCATTGGATCCTCATACTACTGGGGCTACGAACCTAACGTCATAACATGGACTACAACCGGCCCCGACGGCTACGCAACCCTCGTCACGCCTACAGCACCAGAACAGATTAACGCGTGGAGCTGGCTACCCCTAAACCTCACCAACATCGCCGTACCGCAAGTCATCATCGCGGGCGAACCAATGAACGTGACTGGCCCCATGGAGCCAGCCTACATCGGAGTTGCAGGCTCAACGCTGATAGTTCCCCCGCAAACAACGGCAACAATCACGATGTACACGCAACAGCAAAACTTCTGGATTACCCCATACGCAGCCACTGCAACACCAGAAACAGGTTTAACAGCAGGCGCTTCAAGCTCAGGTTCGTTTGCTGGCCCTGGAGCAATCCCAGCTTCAGTTTATGCTCAACAGCAAGGAAACCCCGCGCTTCAGGCTACCCAAACGCCAACACCAACCGCTACAAGTTCCAGCCCAACCAGCGGAAACACGCTTCTTCAAATTATTTTAGTCGCCATCGTCATCGCAGGAGTCGCAGTGGTAAGCCTAATAATCACAAAAAGAACCAAAAGAAAACAACAGCAATCAAGCGCGGCGCGTGTGGAGTTTCCTTAAGCTCACCATTAAACGTTAAAATTCTAAATTCAACCTATAAGAAACTGCTTGATTGAGGCGAATAGTTGAGACATTTAAATTTCCGTTTAGCTAATAATAGGTGGTGAGGGAAGCCGTTTGAAAGAGGAACAGTTTAAAGTTTTAAAAACTATGATTGAAGCTACAAGCCGCATGGATCTGAACATGTTTGCTAAAAAGGTGAATTTGAGCCCAAGCCAAACTATGCAGCAGATTCAAGAGCTAGCAAAGGAGGGCTTTCTGCAAAGAAGCGAAAGAGGGTATGGTGTTACTGACAAAGGAAAAGCAGCCTTCAAAGTGTTCACGCCTGTTTCGGAAGAAATGAGTTTCCACTTTTACTTTGGCATTGATCAGCCCGCTGACTTAACCTCTAAGACGCTGCAAGAGTTTTACAAGGCTATAAAGCAGGTTAGTGCAGGTTCGCTTGAATTTCACATCTACAGGGGCGACTTTGAAAACTGGCTAAAAGAAGCCTGCAAAGAGCAGGAGCTTGCCGATAAAATTGTAGGCGTTAAGGCTGCAGGTTTAAAGGGTGAAGAGCTTCGAGCAGAACTCTTGAAGGTGCTTGACGCAAAATACGGCATCCAAGAATTGTTATAGCATCTACCGTTTTTCCCTGTTCAGCTTAATCCACCATTCAGGAACTCTAGCCTTTTCCGCGTTGTCCCAGGAATCGAAGGGCTTAATATCTAAGATTGGTGTGCCGTCGAAGGCGTCCAGACCGCGAACAGTCAAGGTGTTGCCTTCAACCTTTAACAACTCAACCAGTGTTAATCCTATGGGGTTTGGGCGAAGGTTGGTTCTGGTTGCGAAAGCTCCAAGCAGAGGCAGGTCCATTCTACCTCTTGGATGAACCTTCAATGTCATTCGTTGCTTACTGGAAATTTGGTCGAGCCAAAAAAGCACAAACAAGTGTGAAAAGCCATCAACACCCTCTAAGGCTTCAACCAACTCATCACAAACGATAATCTGTGAGATTCTGGATTTATCTTTAACCTCGTCGCCGACAGCTTCGGTTTTTACGTGACCTATCGGGTTCAAAACGATTTTTTCTTGAAAAGTCATCGGTTTCCGATCTCCTCTCTTCGCCTTCGCCTTCTATAGAAAAACCTAAGCTTAGGATCATGAAAAGCCATACTCGCAGATTGCCAATAGAAAAAGGATATTTCCCGTTACCCTTCCTTTTTTTCAACACCAAACATTTTTTCATTAAGGCTCATTGCGCTTTTTATGATTGATTCAATATCGTTTTTGTTGATGTAGATATCATTTTTATATGTGTCAATGCCAGGACTATCGCATATGCGTGTGATAATATGTTTAGCTAAAGTCAAAAGATTGCCGTATGTGTCTTCGATTATGAGGCACTCTTTGTTGGTTTTTTGTACGCTAAACTTCAATAGCAGTTCTTTTGATCCCAAATCATATTTATGCGAAATCCAATTTATCTGAACCCATTCATCAGGTCTATCCCATACCCTCCCTGAAAGAAGGCCGCGAAGTTTATATGCGTACTTTCCGTATAAATAGTTAATATAGCCCCGAGTTTCTTCAGAAATTTCCTCCCCTGACTGAATTTCATCAGCATTATATAAATCGAGTAATTTCTTGAGAAACGTAGCAGGTTCAACCCCTATTGTGAGCTTTAAGGTGTCGAAAGCTTTGTCTCCCGAATAGCATGAACAAGGGTCCACTGCATCAAGTACTTCTTCAATTATTTTCTTAATGTTTGGTGTGATTGCTAATTGAAATTTCATTGCTTGTTCTTTTAAACTCATATGTTTTCCTCCTTTTGAGGACTAACTGTTTTGTTATGAGATGAGAAATCAAGCAAAGCGCTGTCTTCATTGCTCTTTCTGTTTTTAGATTTATTTCGTGGGTGCGCAAAAACTTGAACTGCTATAGTAGACAGCTTTTTTGGGTTATCAACTGAATTATGCCCAGCCTCGTAAAATTTTCTGATGCCAGGCAAACTGTATGATGTAGCGATGTCAGTTTCAACATACGACTTAGTTATTTTGGTAATTATGGGAACCTCGACAGATGAAAGAAGCCCTGAGATTACGTCCTTACCAAATTGGCTTAGCTTATAATATGAAAAATATGGACCTCTGAAATCATCTTGCGAGTAGTTGTCTATAATCCCAGCTTCCATTAATTTGCTCAAGTGATGACTGAGGCTGCCCTTTTGAATACCCAAGCAGTTAAGCAGTTCAGTGTAAGCTAAGCCTTCAGATTCTTGAAGCAATTCGATTATTTTCCATCGCTTTTCGCTTGCAAGAGCTTCAACAGCTTCTTTAATCTCATCAGAAAAAACCAATTTCACCACGGAGAACAAAACTATTTGTCCTAACATATATAAAGCTTTTTAAAAGATAAAGTTTCCTATCTTGGATAACGGGTCTGTAAAAGTCAATATTCTCGAGCTAAAAAGCAGACTACAGCTTACAATTTTTGGTTCATATGATAAGGAAGCTTTGGATGAGCTGGTTCAACTAAGGGAATGCTTGCGAGAAAAAGGGTTCTTAAAATGCAGTTTAGTTTCAGATTATTTTATACCACTAAAGAAATATGGCGAGAGCAATGACCAATATAACTTAAGAAAGAGTATTTATTGGTTAGAAAACTCAGATGCATGTATATTTGTTTTCTTATGCCATGTTAAAAACGACGGAGTGGCATTTGAGCTTAAACATACTTGCGACCTTCTTGAAAACAAGCTAAGCACCAGTGTAGTTGCTATCGAATCAAAATGCCAAAGATACAGTACCAGTCTTATTCGGGGTACAATCACAAATCTCGCCGCCCAGAAAAAATTAAACCGAAGATTCTTTAAGGATATTACACAGCTATGCAAGTTTTGCAGTTCAGCCGCTATTTCCTTTCTGAAAGAAAAGAAATATGTTCTTATGGACCGCGATGGATAATGAGCGGTTTTAGCAAGCGAGTGCATAAGACGGACAAAGCGCAATTATTTTTTAGCCCTATTCTTTAACGGTTAAAACACAAAAACTCTACCGACCTCCAAAAAAAGGTGTTTAAAACAGCTTTTCCACTCATAAAGTAATCAAAGGGTTCAACTTTAGTTTGCTATTTATAAGGATGATAGATTGCATCTCAAGCTAAAAACTGGCATCTGTGTTTAATTTCTAAATTTAGCCGCGCGTGCGAATCAGAGCAAGGTCTTCAAAGCGCCAAAAGAGATTGTTTCTGAAATCTCTTCCACGAATCTGATGTGCTCTGCATTGTCAGATGCGAGAGAACCTTTCAATATTATGGGTTTGAAGTCGAAATCTTCAGCACCTCTATAGGTGGACAAGACGCAAAACTCTGCACAAAAACCTGACAGAATGACGGTGTCGACCCCAAGTTCCTTTAGTTTTTCTACGAGTCCTGTCTTCGTGAAAGAGTTACCGTAGGTCTTCACTATGTGTATGTCTTGAGGCTCAAGCTTCACATTCTGAGGCACATCAAAACCTGTGTTACCTGGCACAAGGTCCCGTTCCTGATCCTTGTGCTGCACGACGACAATGGGCAAATTCTTTTTTCTGAAAAGATCTATGGCCGCATTTATGTACTCGATAGCAGACTTCAGGGAATCTGAGCAACCCTGATTGAGGTTAAAGAACTCGTTCTGTACGTCTATAACGATTAAGGCTGGTTTCATTTTATTCTCCTTCTGTGAATCTCTTGAAACTTGGTGATTAGCCTAAATAAATACGTTGTCAACAAGAATTGGAACCTATGCAAAATGCCGTTGTTGTGTGTATTTGGGTTTGGGGATTAAATTTTAATCTTTCTCTCTTCCACGCCGCGCACGCGTACCTAATGTCTAGCCGTCACTGTCTGTCTCTGTCTGTCACTGTCAGTCAGTCACTCTATTCTCTCAGAAACCTCATGTCGATCTGTCAATAAGACAGTAGCTGTCAGTTATTGCCGATCAACCGTGCTCACAACAACAAAGCGCTCGCGCTAAAATGATATAGTGTGAAAGGATTATGAAGGGACCTTGGGAATTGTTCTAGTTTATTCGGTACCATGTCTCAGTTTTCCCAAAATATCTTGACATTTCCTGGATATGCAGCGATATATCCGCCAACTGTTTCAAATCGTTTTTTGATGTTTTCCGCATTTATCACCCTTGGTAACGCTTATATCAAAAATTAAGATGGCTGGGTAATGCGTTGTCTCCTAAAGATAGTAGGTTTTTTAAATCGAAACAGTAACAAAGCTGGGCTTTTACTTACTCAATTCTTCAAAGTGTTGTGATAGTTCTTTGCATCTGTTTAGGAGGTCTGAAATTTCGGTTTTTAGATTGTTGATGGCAGTTTTCTTTTTATCGATTTCTTTGACGATTTTGCTGAGAAGGTTCTGTTCTTCTGCCAGCAAAAGTTGTTTATTTTCCAGAAGCTGTTGCTCTTCTGCCTTCATTCTTTGCAGAGTCGGCAAAAGGTCCAAATCGTTAATTGAATTTGATGACTGCTGAAATTGAGGAGAATCTATTTGTTGCGATCGGTCAGTTGTTTGAGGTGTTTCGAGTTTTTGGGGCATCGTATTTACCTTTGAGATTAGGGTTATTTTATCTGATTCTAAATCTGGATCTCTTTTGAATGAATCCAACATTCAATTCACTTGTGATTACATATTAAGTATTAATATATAATAACCAAGTTCTGTTACACGTAACATTCCCAAAACCGACATATTTCCAAATAAATACATTTTCCAGACTCAAGTTTGGTTTAGATTAAATTTTAATCCAGCCAACCAACGAAAAATGGTCTGAATGACCTTCTGAAAGGGCTTCTCCAAGGCATATACAGGATTCAGACCATAGTATGCGGATGCATGTGGAAAAGACAGGGTAGTAATAGAATCAAGTCATAATAGGGGTATAGTATAGTCCGAAACGAGTATATGGCTATAATTTAAGTCAAAATCAACATACGGTAAGGGCGTGCTCTAAAGGTCAGAATGTTCAAAAGTAAGACAATTGTCATATTTACTAAAGAAGCGAGATTTTGATAAGAAAGAAGCTTCTCCAAACTTGCGTTTTCCTAACACTAATTGTATTGCTGATGATGACGCCAATAGTAAGGGTGTCAGCCCAGACGGAATGGAATTTACAAGTAACCAATATAGAAAACAAATCTGTCACCTATACTTACGATCAACTTTTGGCAATGCCTGAAACTACTGTTAATGCCAGTGAGTACTGTGGCTACGCTTGTATAGCCCGTGGCTTCTGGGGTGGAGTGAGCCTTAGCTATTTGCTTCAGCAGGTAGGACTGGACCCATCAGTCGCTTCAGTTGATTTTCAAGCTTCAGACGGGTACGCGGTCACCATCCCATTGCAGATGGCCATGCAGTCGGGTACAATCACCGCTTACGAATTAAATGGTTCACCTCTGCTTAACATACTATGTTTAGTGTTCCCTGAAGATCCCGCAGGCAATATCTGGATATATCGGATTACTTCAATAACAATGAGTACTGCCATAGCTCAATATCCATCTGTTGGAGGCGAAGGAGCAGCAGTAGCGGGAATAGTAGGAGCCGAACCGTCATCCGCCCCACCTGGGCAATCTTCGACTCAGTCTCAAGGTTCCGAAGGTTTAGGCTTTCCATCCATGGCTCTATATGCAATAGCAGTTGCCGCAACTGTGGCGTTGGTGACAGTAGGCTATACGACTTATAAGCACAAGCGCATAAGTGGAGCCGCCAGCCTTTCTCAAGGTTAGAAAAGTTAAGTGAACGCGCGCGATTATTGGACGGAATAGTAATAACCGCAAGCTCTATTCGCTTATCTCCTTTCATTTTTTCTTTGGTTGGATTAAATTTTAATCCAATCAAACGTGTGAAATCTCGAATAAGCTGCTAAAAGACACTACAAGCCAAAAACTAACCCCGTCTTTAATTTCTAAATTTAGCAGCACGATTCGCAATTAACGTAGCCATTGCGCCTGCAGCAACTCCAGCGTCAATGTTTACAACTGCCAAACCTAGTGAACATGACTGGAGCATAGCCATCAGCGTGCTTACGCCTTTTTCGCCAAAACCGTAGCTATTAGAGGTTGGAACCGCAATCACCGGAACATTAACCATGCCAGCGACCACCGAAGCCAAAGCGCCTTCTCTGCCTGCAACCACAATGATGACGTCAACGTCCTTCATGATTAGGTCTTTTAGGGGGTGAAGGATCCTGTGGATTCCAGCCACACCCAAATCGTACGATGTGTAAACTTGGCAGCCCATTTCTTCGGCAATCACTTTTGCCTCTTCAGCCACTGGAATGTCAGAGGTGCCTGCGGTTAAAAGTCCAATCTTTCCCCCTGTGTTTTTAACGGCAAGGTTTTTCTTTTTTATGATGACCATTCTTGCTTTTTCGTTAATCTGGCAAGTTGTATCGTCCGGCAGCGCCTGGTTGAGGGCTTGAATTTGTTCTTGACTGCATCTGCTCACTATTACTCTACCGTTTTCACTGAGCATTCGAAGGGTTATTTCAACTAGGTCTTTTGTTGTTTTGTTCTCAGCTAAAATTATTTCGGGCACGCCTTTTCTGTGTTCCCTGTTGGCGTCAATTTTTGCTATGCCTTCAACTTCTGCGATAGCTAGCAGGCGCAACAGTTTTTCTGCTTCCTCAACTGTTAACTCGTTTTTAGCGGTTTTTTCAAGAATCTCTTTCAACGTGGACATGATCTTGATCACTTCCTCAGGAACCACAAGTAATATATCGTTTTTGCTTTTTTAATATATGCAAGCGGTCGAAACAGGATGACTGAATTTTCCAGAATAGTTATGATTGATTGTCAAGTCGCTGGAGTTTCCGGAGACATGATCTTGGGCGCTTTACTGGATCTTGGAGCAGACGTAAACAAGGTTACTTCAGCCATAAAAAGTCTGGAGAACGCCGATTACGGCTACAAGAATGTGGTGGTTGATATCAAACGGGTTATGCGTAACGAGTTCAGAGCCACCAAAGTCGACGTTACAGCCGAAGGAAAAACCAGAAAAGACGGCAAACAATTAATCGAAATAGTTGAAAAAACAGCAGAAAACCTCAAGTTTTCAGCAAAAGCAAAACGGTACGCCTCAAACGTCATCCACACGTTGGTTGATGCTGAAGCGAAACTTCACGGGCATCATTTGGCTGATGCACATCTGCATGAGGTCGGCTTGGTAGATACTGCCGCTGAAATTATTGGTTCGGCAGTTGCCATGGAAGACCTGGGCTTCTTTGACGCTAAAATCGTTGCAACGCCAGTCTCCGTTGGCGGCGGATTATTCCAGTTCTCGCATGGCACAGTGTCAAGTCCATCTCCGGCGGCGCTTGCTATTTTTCAATCAAAGCATTTCCCGATTAAAGGGGGACCTGTCGAGTCGGAATTAGCTACGCCCACAGGAGCAGCAATAATAGTTAATTTAGCGGACGAAGTAAGCAGGTTTTACCCTGAGATGTGCCCCGTGAAGGTCGGTTATGGTGCAGGCGGCAAAGAGTTTTCTGAAATGCCTAACGTTCTTCGAATAACCATGGGTAAAGCTTTAGAAAACCGCTTGATGAAGGACCAGATTGCCGTGTTGGAAACCAACGTTGATGACGTGTCAGGGGAAATTGTGGGGCATACTGTTGATCGGCTTCTTGCGGAAGGCGCAAAAGACGTAAGCATCATACCCATGCACACTAAAAAGAATAGGCCAGGTCAAATTATCAAGGTAATCGCTGACCAAAAAGATACCCAGCGCCTCTCAAATGTACTGATTAATGAAACAGGCACGTTGGGAGTCAGAGTTTACCTCTGTGAAAGACACATTGCTACTCGTGAACTGTACTCTGTCGATTTGCTGATAGGCGGCGTTAAAGAACCAGTAAAAGTAAAAGTTTCAAAAAACAGCAAGGGCGAAATCATCCGCATAAAACCCGAATACGACGATCTTAAAAGGTTAGCGGAAAAAACTAATAAGCCTCTTAGAGAACTTTCAGAGCTTGCAATTTCAAGGCAAAAGAAAATTTTATCCGAACGAAGTAATTTGCATGGAAGACCTAAATCGTAAGCTTGAAGAACTCAAAGCCTTCATCAAGGAAAAAGGTAAGGACGGCGTGGTAATCGCTTTTTCCGGAGGCGTGGACAGCTCAACATTGGCTGCTGTAAGCCATGCTGTTTTAGGCGGGAAGGCTGTGGCTGTTATCGCTCAATCTCCAACATACACGTCTGAAGAGTTAACGGACGCCAAAAAAACAGCCGAGGACATAGGCATCAAACTGTACGTGATTGAAACCGCCGAGTTATCCAATGAGAACTTTGCTAGAAACCCTGAAAACCGCTGCTACTACTGCAAAAAAGAACTACTCAAATCCCTAATCAACTTTGCGCATGAATTGGGATTCAAAGCGGTTTTTGAAGGCACAAACTTCACCGATTTAACCGATCATAGACCAGGATTCAAAGCGGTTCAGGAAGCAGAAAGCGTGTATAGTCCATGGATGATCTGCAAGTTTAGTAAGGATGAGATTCGCCAAGCAGCCAAAACGTTGGGGCTTCGCGTTCATGACAAGCCAGCGTTAGCGTGTTTGGCTTCAAGGATACCGTTTAATGAGAGAATTACAGCTGAAAAGCTGAGTAGAATCGACAAGGCAGAGCAAGCCGTAAAGGCGATAACTGGGGTTAAGCAGATCCGAGTTAGAGACCATAACGGGCTGGCAAGAATAGAAGTTGGAAAAGCTGAAAGAGCGCTCTTCTGCAGCGTCGATGTTTTGGACAGGGTTGCTGAGGATTTGAAAAAATTAGGATTCAAGTATGTGACGGTTGATTTGGAAGGCTACCGATCAGGAAGCATGCTGAAAACACTGGATACAGTAGCATAAAAATCATGTTTGTCTCCTTAGTGCTTGCACAGAATATAGCCACCCGCTCTACATCTATAGAGACGTGCAAAAATTACTCTTCCTACCTGTCAATTTTGCTAGAGAAATTCAGTTGCTAAATTGATACCCTATCCCGCCTTGCTAATTTTCTTTGAAAAAATTGTTACTCTATCAGTAGATTCCGCAAGTGCTTTTTAGCAAAAAGAGCCCAAGTTTTCATTGGTTTTGCTTAAAGTAACCTTTGCTATTTGG